>Ga0209489_100239_pt1 | contig 92778 bp, 41 predicted proteins | sample SiratrowhiteBW_FD_187527 | JGI IMG/M metagenome (GOLD analysis project Ga0209489, IMG submission 187527) | Root nodule microbial communities of legume samples collected from California, USA - Siratro white BW (SPAdes) (version 2) | ecosystem: Host-associated > Plants > Roots > Nodule | place...
GATGCAGGGAGGTAATAGCTAATCCAAACTGAATATTAAAAAAAAAAACCTAACACAACGTCGGTTATGGTCAAATCCGACGTGGTGATGCACCTCAAAATTCAAAATAGATGCATCACAACGTCGGTTAAGGCACAAGACGACGTTGTGGAAGCATCACAACGTCGGTTGGAGCCTCTTAACCGACGTTGTGATGCATCTATTTTGAATTTTGAGGTGCATCACCACGTCGGTTAAGCGCCTCCAACCGACATTGTGATGCTTCCACAACGTCGTCTGGTGCCTTAACCGACGTGGCATGGAACCCAGTCATTCAATCATCAGTGAATTACACGTCGGTTTGGGTGTTCTAACCAACATTGTTGTGTTTAACACAACGTCAGTTTTGTTAATCGACGTCATGATCAACGTCTCCTGGGTCAACGTCAGTTCAATACCCGACGATAAATGTCTCTTAGAACCGACGATGAAGATCCTTTTTGTACTAGTATGATTACACATTTTCCAAGTATTATTTGCTACTTTACAAGTCATAAATAAATTATTATAATTTTTTTTCAAATGTTGTAAAAATAACACACATTGTAAGAGCTGTTTGTATTCCTTTCTTGGCTAAATTGCCATAAATGGTTAAACTATTTTGTAATGCTTTCCAAACATGTGATTAGGCCGGAGATAATTTTTTTATTTTTTAAATTTTCCAAACATGTGATTAGGCAGGAGATAATTTTTTTATTTTTTAAATTTTAACATATTCTTCTTTTTCCTCTTTCACCATATCATTGCTCAATTTCTTATATGCAAACTTGATAGTATACTATTCAGAATCATTTTCTCTTAAATCTGTTTATATTTTCTCAAAAAACCTTACACTTTATATTCATACACGTATATTTCTATTTTGTATTTATATATATTTAAATATAACGTATTATAATACGCGTAAATCTAATTTGAATTAATGAAAGTTTAAATTTCTTCTCTCCTACTTTTTTATATTAATATCTTCAAATTTAAATGTTCCTCATGTCATGATATTATTTTTTCTCTTCCAGTAAAAATTATTTTCTATCTTTAATTCAACTTCCTTATCCACAATGAAAATCATTCATCAATGTTTTGTGTTGCAACATACTAGTTCATTATCATAATTATAATATAAATATCATAATATAAAATAATTTAAAGTATATTTAGAATACTTAAAGCAATTTATAACTTTTTCATATTTTATTTTATATTAATCTTATAACTTCAAATTTGAGTAAATTATATCTAACTTAATTATAATTAGATTTTTAAATATCAAAATTTATTAAATTTTTGACATATTTAAAATTACATGAGATTATTAACTACATATCAATGGTTTTAAAAATTAAAAATCAAGTTAAAACTTATCATATTGATTAAGCTGACCCTAAACAGCGTTGAATATGAGATAATTTAACCAACACTATATATATTCAGCCTTTAAAAGTTGTGACTAGTGAATTTATATATATATATATATATATATATATATATATATATATATATATATATATAATATATTTAAATTCTTTGCATATGTTCAATGCTACATTGCTACCTACTTTAGATTATCAATATTTATTCTCTAATATCCTGTTACGTTAAAATGAATTTCTGTTTTCTTCAATACTTCAATACAAACGGTTCTTTACTTAAGTAAACTACATTTTACAAATTGAAACTGAAACTATCACTAGCACCTATCTTTCTTTCAATTTTGAAGTTATGATGCGTGCGCAATATTTCTCTTTCAACATTTAGACCTAAAAAGATCATTAACTGAGTTTTTTTTTTTTTTTTTTTTTGGGATTTAGCTCCTAATTTTTTATACAGATTTTTCTTCATGTTGTAAGTTTTTTCTTGCTTTTTAAGAAACACGCTAGCTTCTTCTTTTCTTTTTCCTCTCTATTATTTAATACATTTCCTTTTATTTTCTGATGCTTATTTTATAATATTATTTGGAATATTGTAGGAGAATATCGAATAAAGGGACTTAAGTTTGGCTAACCACACAACCATGTTTATTCTATGCTGTGAAAAATTTTGTGAACAACTCACTTTTCATGTGCTAAATAGTTGACTTTTAAAATATTCCAGTTACTAGATGCATTGAACTATTTTTTAGAATAGTTTTGTTGAACTAGTTTTGAAACAACAAATTGAGTTAGTTTTTAATAGGTTTTATTTTTTACTGATGACTTTAGTTTGATCCTAGTCTAACTCGTTTTCATAATAGTTTTTTCCTGTCCCTACTAACAAATACTTAAATCTTTCACCCTATTTCTTATCTTTAAACTAGAAATCTTATCAATTTGTCCCAAGAGCATATTACCGAAGTTCACAAAAGTCCTTTTATAAGGTTTATGTCCTTTGTTGATAGTTTATAAAGTCCTTTGATAATTTTTCAATTATGACATAAAAACTTTGAATTTCGAAAGTTCATATAAGAAAGGGTCTTCAAAATTTTGTTGAACTCTCATTATAGTTACTTTCTACTTAAGATTCTTGTCAAAACATTCTATTCAAATCTTTATAATCTTGACTGTCAAAACATTCTATTCAAATCTTTATAATCTTGACAATAAGGAGAAAAACTTTTCATAAGGAGCGAGCTTATAAAAGAAGATGTCTTACTCTCAATTGGAGAAGTTTTTAGCATATACCTCGCCAACTTGGAAGACAACCTTTTATGTATACTTTTAAATATCCTAATTATTCAACATATCAACAATTAGAAGTTTGTGGAGAAAATTTGTTTCTTAACTAAATTCACAATTTGGAAAATTCTTTGAGTGACTTTCATTTTTTGAAGATAAATATTTAAGGATCACTCAAGAAGTTCGTGCTAACGTTTAAGAGCAATGAGTCAGGTTGAGCACAAACAGTAGTTATCCATTACTTTTCTAATTAAAAAAATCTTTACTTTATTACTTGTTTTGTTACGCACCCGAGTGCATGCTTAAAAAAATACCCATATGTAAGAGAAGTGACAACTCTCATGACACGGATATTAGATCAAAGTAAAGATGAAACCAAGAACTATAAAGACGAGAATGTTAGTCGTTTGTTGGCTAAGAGGAATGACAATTCTCACAGCACAAGCATCAGATCAAAGCAAAGATGAAACCAAAAACTAAGAATGAGAATGTTAGTATGGAAGATCGAATAAAAGACATGTTTCATGAAATTGATCAAGAAAGGTTTTACCAAACACATGCTCTATGTGTGATAAATTGAATAGTGATCTAGAAGAAACTTTGTATCCCAAGTGTACAAACTTCTTTCAGTTTTCTTTTGTGTTAAGACTCTTGAATTTGAAGGCAAAATATAGGTATAGTGATAAAAATTTCATTAAATTATTAGAACTTTTGGAAGACATGCTACCAAGCAATAATACAAAATATACTTTCTTTGGCTAACAAATATGCATGTTATAGACATGTATAAGAACATTGAGACAAACTAAACACATACAAACATCATGCATAGAAACACATGCTCAATACAAACTCATTCAATTGACTCAAATGCACTATTTCTCTTATCTCTAAATGCAAGTTGCACCATCACATATGAAGTAGTTTAAAAATACATGGACCATATCATACTACAAAAGACTATCACAATCCACTTTCAACTAGAATAAAATTTAACAATAACTGGTTGAGATAGTATACTTGGTCATGGTTGTCAATCATCCCACTCATTAACAAAAGGTTCCTTGCTAAAAATTTCTCGAGTTAAGGTAAAAGACCATAAAGACCCTCTTATATACACTCACATCCACATCTAAGAAAAAAATGAATGAATAAATTAAACATATACACAAAATACATAATAAATAGATGGATTATTTATTGTATATCTCAAATCACCAAACATAACTCGTATTTTCACAATTTTAAACCATTACCCAAACTTCTCAAATGACAAAGTTTAACTTGGGTTCCACGATACTAAGTTATTACTTAAAATTCTCACAATATACAGAAAACACACAAACTCACATTTTGTGATCCCTACAAACCTCAAAACAAATCAAGAACTTACACATAACACAAGATCTCACAACAAACAACATAAATAGTAAGCAAAAATTATCATAGCACAACATATCATTCATCATTATACATCTTAAGATATACATTTTCATACATATATAACGAGCATAATTTTACTCACACTTACAACATTTAATCATAGATTTCTTGTACTATAATTATGACCCAAATAAACTCAATTAGATTAATCTTATTTAGAACAATTCATAATTATAGTCCAATAAATTTGTGATTAAATGTTCTAAGTGTGATTAAAATTATGCTTATCAATATACATTCATAAGGTTAGTTTTAGACAATGACAAGTTTTCATGTGTGAACCTTATTATATATATTGATGAACATAATTTTACTCATATTTAAAACTTTTAATCATAAATTTCTATAAAGTTTACTATTATCTTATTAAAACATAATATAATTATATACAAATTTTGTCAAGATTTATTTCAATAGTTTACTATGCTTAAAATAAGGAAGAATATCTCTACTTTAATCTTGACAAATTCACCTTGGCTAACTAAAATAATCATAACTCAAGTTATATATATCATATTTTAGTGAAACTAGCACCATTAGTTATATAGCATTTAGGATTATAACTTTTCTGAAGACGGTTTTCCGTAATTCAGTATAAAATCATGCGTAAACGAGGTCATAAACTCTTAAAGTAAAATACACTCTCTCGCAAGTCTTTCACACCTTAATGTCCTAAGTTACACCCCATTGAGTGAACTTGTGACATAATCTCTCTCCACACACCTCTCATACTTTTGTATTGCATGTTAAAATTATTATTACAAACTTTTAACTTTATTTTCAATATAAAGATATATCTTTGATGATACATTTCAAACTCTAAATACTAATGAACACAAATTACAATAAATTAACTAAAAAACAAAGAGCACAAATTCAATAAATTAACTAAAACATAAAGAGCACAAATTCAACCACTTTAAATCTTGTGAGTACAATGAAGGATCAACATTTGAATTGATTTTTATTAAAGAAGAAAATGTTAAATTCTATTATATCTTAATTATTAATTGCTACAAACATTCATCTTAATTTCCTAATCCATCAATTAGAACCTAAAATTCTAATTGATCAATTAAATCATGTTAATTTTTCACATATTTTTGTAAAGCAATTAGATCCCGAAGTCCTAATTTTTTCACGTAGAGCACAATTTATATAACTAGGATCCTAGGAGCACAATTACATAACTTAATAATTAAACTAGAATTAGTTAGAACTAATCGTAACACTCCAATCACATGCAACAAAATTATATTAAAGTTTAGGACTTGTCTTTCTACTTATAGTTTTTATAAGCATGCATATATGAGAGACTCCTTCTCTCAAAGAGTAAGAAACTAAAGAAGTGTATAGCAAAAATAGAGAAGAGTTAATCCCTATTTATACACTCATGAGTGATCTACAGTTGCACTTCTAAAAACCAAGACCAACTCACTCCAAACAATTTTCATTTCTCAATGCTATCAACTTTATTTTATTTTGATAAGAAACTTTTATTTTATATTCTAAGCCTAATGAAATAATCTAATTAAGCCAATTAAACAATTATATTACATAAATTTTAAGAAAAAAAAATACATTGTTACGTAATATTCATCCCAAATTTTGCTATATCGAAAAGTTAAAGATAAGCCTCATTTACTCTTACGCTTCCAAGTAGAATTTTAAAAAATAGTTTCTCATCCTCATTTCTATATAACTTGGACTAATAGAATTTGTAAAAATAGGAAAAATACAGAAGAGGAGTGATTGAATTGTGTATTTAATTTTATGATTTTTACAATTTTTACAGAAACCAAAGTTTGATCAAAAATAATATGACAAAGTTTTAACATGACAAAAACAATATGACAAAGTTTTAACATGACTGAGGTTTTCACAAGATCAACATCTCACAAAGATAATCAGATGAAATTTTTAAGTCGACAAATGCAATGTCATAAAATATTATAGTGGAGAGATTTATGTTTGATTTTCTACACTAGTTCATCTAAAAATTCATATTATGTCCAGTTCTTGACCAACGCAATCATGTTTCTTTATGTAGACGCTATAAGATATAAGACAAGTATTCTTTGGATCTTAGTCACTCCTGGCTAAAACTAATTATTATTTGAATCGCAACCACTCCTAGTTATGCCTGAGTACTATTTTGGAATATAACTACTCTTGACTAAGAATAAGTATTATTTAGAACACAACCACTCATAGCTAACACAAACTTGTTTATACGCAGCACATAATCTAAATAAATAATCGTAGGTTTGCTAACTAAAAGAGGGTAATGTTCTAAGACAGATACAAGATAAAAGAAATACTCTTTTAGGTTGATAAGTATCATAAACAATGTTCTTGCCTTACAGTTAGGGCATAAGATTTTTAGGTTACACTTATCTTAACTTAGAAAGATGATGTAGCTTTAATAGAATTCCCTTATATCGACTCGAAAAGAATGATATGATGTTAATTGAGTTAACATATCTCCACTCAAAAAAGATGATATGGTTTTAAATGAGCATACTTATCTAAATTTAGGAAGGATGATATGATGTTAACTCAACTCATCTATCTTGACCAAAAAAGAATTATATGATTTTCATTGAACTCACCTATCTGGACTCCAAAAAGATGATATGGTGGTACTTAAGTTCGTTTATCTCGACTGCAAAGATGATATGATGTTCATTAAGCTCACTTATCTTTACTTAGAGGACTAATATGGTATTAATTAAGCTAATCTATCTTGACTAGAAAATGATGACACGATGTTGATTGAGAACCTATCATGACTTGGAAAATGATAATATAATGCTTGTTGATCTCACCTATCTTGACTCTAAAGGATAATATGATGTTAAGGCTCACTTGTCTCAACTTCAAAAGGATGATATGTTTTTAGTTGAGCTTATCTATTTCGACACAGAAGAATGATATAATGATATATATTTTTTTTATACATATGTGATTGTATTTTTATAAATTTATTTATCTTGTGGATATAATTTAGAACAACTTTTATTTAACATGTACTGATTTTTAAATACGAAGATAAATATAAAAGAATAAAATTAATACTAGTTAAAAAATAATATCATAAATTGTAAGTGAATCAGAATGTTAGATTTGTGAAAGAATAAGGAAGAAGGAAATATATTCAAACTATAAAGTGAGACAAATAGAAAATTTGATTTTTGGTAGGAAAAAAAATATCTTTCCTCTTTAATTATTAACTCACTTCCTTACCATATTAGTAAAAAAATATTCATCATGATTAATAGAGAAGATATTAGTATTTCTTTTTAGAATGAGAATTAAATAGAGAGTTAATTCCTTGTGTGAATATATTTGTATTTTAAGGTTGTTTTAGGAAAATAAAAAGATATAATATGTTCTTTTTTTTTTAATAAGAAACATATAATTTTTTTTTTGCATATATGTGATTGTATTTTTATAACTTTATTTATTTTAAATTTATTAAGATTAAGTGGATATCTTTTAGAATAACTTTTATTTGACATGTATAGATTTTTAAATAAGAAGATATAATGGGTAAAATTAATACTAGTTAAAAATTAATATATTTAATGTTACATGCTATTCTCTCTAACAAGCATGACATGATGGTTACATATTAATATATAAAATTATTTATAAAGATTTAAAACTAGAAGGTATTATAGTCATTACTTTTAATTGAACTTATACTATTGCAAAAGAAATAAAGATAAAATAATATTAAATAAGTGAACACCCAAAAGTTATATATATATATATATATATATATATATATATATATATATATATATATATATATATATATATATATATATATATATATATAGCTGTAAATAACAAAATTGTTCAATTTTTATTTTATTTGTCTCTATTTAATACAATAAATATATGTGTAAATATTTAAAAAATTGAAAACATATAAAGAATGATTGATAGAAAAATGTAACTAACCAAATTTAATTTTTTTAAATGAAAATAAAAATTCTTCAAAAATCCAACTATCTAAAAGAAAGATAATAGATAATAATTGGAAGATATTATACCTAATACTTAACCTGTACAAGTTTACACATGATATAATATATATTTTTTTTAATAATCTAAACATTAAATCAAATTGAAGGAATTGATATTTGATTATATTTATAATATATTTGTTTCATTTAAAAAATGTAACATGCTACCTAAAGTCTCCGAACTTCAATTAATAACTTGTTTCATTGTCAGGGAACACACGCACAACAAGGTAGCTTGGAAGTTCTCGGTTTATCATCTCCATAAATTGAGAACAACCCTTTTTCTTCAATCTTTCCCTTTCTCTCCACAAAAATGAAAACCTCAATCCAACATCACATTCATATTTCTTGGTTACCTTTGGAGGTCACAATATTTTAATGGTCTTTGATCCATTTCTACTGGCGAATACGCATGCAACAATTGTGGTGAGTTGAGGGATTTTGGGGACTTGTGATTTGTCGAATATTACTTAGGGTTAGACAAGAGGCACAAAATCAGGCAAAGACCAACATGCTCAACTATGAATACGATGGGTGCTTCGTCATTATCACATCCCAAGAGGTCCTGGTAGGTTGATATACTTTAGATGACTCTGTTCTGAGTACATAAAAACAACCATTTGAAGTGTGTCACGTGTGGTTCTACTTCACAAATAAATGTTAACTTATTTAATATTCTTGTTAAGAAAACTAAAATAAATCATTTAAATTAATAAGATGTTGATTAAAACTTTTCAAATTTTGTTAATACAAGTCAAAGTTGGTCTCCTTATAATTTTTAACTAAAATTTGAGTAGTTTTATAATCATTTTAAAAACTAGTAGTTTTAAAAAATAGAGTATTATATTGGATTTCCTAATATTTAATATACTAAGCATAATAAGTAAATTTGTATTAATGAACTTTATTTAATGTTCATGAAATTTATTCTTATTGAGTGTTGTCTTTGTGTTTATACTAGTTGCTGCTTTAAATTATTAGAGCAGTTATAGTTTATTTAATATTTTATTTTAAAATTTATGAAGTTAAATTATTATTTTTATTAGTTGTTATTGAATAAAATTGTTTCATTTTGAAATGAATTACTAATAATATTATTTATTATTTTTTTATAATTTTTTAAGAAAGATTAGTTAATAAATATTTAAAGGAATACAACTGCTGGATATGAAATAAAAGGATGGACATGTGTTTTTATTGAAAAAAAAACAAAACACAAAGATAAACATGTATAGGAAAACTTAGGCACCTCACCATTCTAACAAAAAAAATATAATATTTAACATTTTTTATTGCAAATGAATGACATAAGTTCCTAAAATTTTGGTCATTGTTGTACCTACGGAATTTCCAAGAGAAACATTAATGAATTCTTTTTTCTATCTTTTATAGCATTCAGTGTGAAAGTGACGTCCATTTTTGGATTCATTGACATGTCCTTAGCAGTTGTGACCTTGATTACTAACTGATTAAAATGATTTTAAAATATTTATTTCAATTATGTGAGCGTGCAATGTTTAATTTGTTTATTTTTCTTTTAATTAGTTTATAGACATAGTTGTCACTGATTCACGGAGATTCCTGAAGACTCATCTAGAGAATCTTCCACACCTATATACAAAAAGTATAAGGATGAGTCTTCTTTGGATATTTTGTTTTGTTTTCTAAATTAATCAAAATAGATTGTCGTCTTTTAAATTAAATTAAATCTATTGAATTTGATTAGAGCATGGATCGAAGATGGAAATTGACTTAGAACAATAAATTTGAAAAACCAATTTGTTAATAAAATTAAGATGGATTTATTAGAATCTTCTGTATAACCGGTACAATATTGATTACACTGATATACTTTTCTAAAGAGAAAATAAATTTAGCTGATTTAATTATTAAATTATATCTTTTTACTTTTTTTATGATTATTTATATTATTTTTTTAAAATTAAAAAATAATAACATAATCAAATAATTTATATTTCAGAAAATAAAGTTTTGTAATGGAGTTTGTGAAATTTTCAATTACACTAATAATTTAATTATCATTATTCTTATAGTCAATTATATCTTCTACTTTAACTCTTGATCAATTTTTTAGAGTTTCAATGTGTTCTTCTGTTAAGGAAATGATGGATGTGTTATAATACTTATGTTAAGGAGGATGAGGAGTATAAGGATCAACCTAAACATACTATGAGTATCTTAAGTAAGATTATACAAAATTTGATTGTCCTTTGTTCAAATTGAAGCAAAAACTTAAAGAAACGAATTACATACGAATTTTACATACGGATTCATTACATACGAATTTATTATCTACGGATTCAAATCCAAATATAATTACATACGGATTTATTACATATGAATTTTATATACGGATTTTACATACGGGTCCAAATCCATACGTAGTTTACCTATGAATTTTTCTGTAGATATATTAATAATTAATTTTATCAAAATTATAATAATTATTATTAACATTATTATTATTATTATTTTATTTAATATTATTACTAATTATTATTATTATTAATTACATTAACATTATTATTATTAATAAAAATAAATAATATTATTAAAATTGGTATATATATATATATATTATTAATGTATATAATTAATAATATTATTATTATTATTTTAATATTAATATTAAAATTTTTTATAAGAGTAATTTTAATATTATATTATTAATATTACTTTTGATATTATATTTATTAATATTATTAGAATTATTATTAATATTATTATTATAATAAATATTATTACTGTTAACTTATATAATTAAAAATATTATTATTATATTTAATATTATTTTTAAATTATTATTATTATTAATAATAATAACAAGGAATAATAACAATGAGTATATGATTACAAAGTTGATGTTGGTATAGTGGTTATAACTTGTATATGTATGTTGAAGAAACCTGAGTTTGATAACAAGTGTAGAATCATCAAGTAAAACTAGTATGAGCAGTTCTAATTTTTAAACTCATGAAAACTATGATTAAGTGCTTGATGGACTTAATAAATTACTTGAAGAAGCAAAAAGTCTCTCTCATTCTAATAATAGATATAAAGGAGAGAATAAATAACTTAGAGAATAAATTAAAACAATTGCAAGAGGAAAATAATAATTTGAAAACAAATATTGATGCTTTAGAAATGACATGAAAAATCTTCACGTAATTATAAATCAAATTCTAAAGAAAAAACTCGTTATTGTAAAAATTGCAAGAAGCATGTAGAAAATATAATACTTTTGAAAACTCTTGCAAAATTTATATTAAGAAAAGCAAATCTAGATGCACTCCTAAATTTACAAAATTGTGTTCGGGATAAAACTAGAAATCTAGATGCACTCCTAAATTTACAAAATTGTGTTCGGGATAAAACTAGAATTGGTTTTACACATAAAAAGAAACATAAAGCTTTTAGATTTTTTTTTCAAATTAAAAAAAAACATCTACTTCACCACTTATGACTTATTTATTGTTTAAATACATCAAACACATGTTATATAAAAAAATTATGGTATTCCTAATGTAAAGTATATCTAGATTATCAGATAAAACCTAAATAGTACTAACCTTAAAGGACCGAATATAACTTATGTACATAAAATTTCCTGTTAATATGTTTTGCAAACATATGTTGTAGCCAAGAATTGACAGTGACTGCTAGAGACGTATGATTGGTGACTCTGACAAATTCAATAAAATTTCGTTGAATAAAGTTCAGACAATCTTTATTGAGTAATTTAATTCTAATAGATCCTTTTAGAAAATACTTCTTAGTACTTACCTTTTATTCTCATTGATAATATTACTCACATCTCATAGCAAACCCATGTTCCTTGTATCATTGATTTTGAAAAATCGACTACAACAATACTTGAATTTTAAACCTGTTTAAAGAAATTGAGTCTAGTTCCACTGTAACATCGCTTATTGGTAGGAAAATTCATACAACAAACACACAATACAATACTTATAGACCAAATCTAGCTTGGCAATAGCATGAACAAATAAAAGCTATAGTAACAAAGTGCAATGATCATGTCATGGTGTAGACTGTGCAAAATGGAAAAAGCAATATATGGGGTCCATGCTCATGAGGAAACCCATATTGGGTTCACGTGAATGCTGGGGTACGTTGTGTAAGAGTGTTGGATCCATGGCACAGATGGAGTGGTTTCTATTATTGCATGGAAGCGATAGAGAAGGAGAAAGAGAAATAAAGCAAAAAAGAGAAGCTTGGATAGGATTAGGTTACAACTAAGGTAGGGACTGCGAAGAACTAAGTTTTCTTGACTTAGAACATATCCTCGCTTTATAATAGACCTTTATAATAGAAAAGGAATCAATGGACCCCAATTTTTTTGTTAAATAAAGGTATCAAACTGTTGGATCAAAAACTAATTCTACGGAGTATAAGGATACCACTAAATAGTTTAGTTCTCAAACGTTTGCTTTTCTAGATATATAAAAGCAAAGATTAGTTTTCTTTTTCTATAGTGGCAAATTTATCTATAAACTATGTTACATCATGTTAACCCGAATTTTGATATTAACCATCATTGATCATACCATTAAGGTTCTGTTATTTGGTCAAATATGATATTCCCCTTGCCCATGTGTATGAAAGCATTGTCATATAGTCTCTTATTTGATAAAGATGATTTTAGAACTCGTTTATATTATACAAGAGTGTCCCTCTAAAACCATTTCTCATCAACTTCAAATCCCCTTAAGCCAAAAAAGAGAAAGGTTTAAGACATAGAACATATGTATACAGAACCAAGTTTAAAACGAAAGTCATGTCACCTTGAGGTTAGGAACAAAATACACCACAATTTAAGGTTAGGATATGGCACAAATGTTGAGGTTAAGATAACTGACAATGGATTGTTGAATTTAGGACGATTGAGTTTAAGAAAAGTCAGGTTATACCAATGAGAGCAAGAAAGGATTTGGTGGACGAGAAAGAAAATTAATAGTTTAGGGAAACCAAATTTTTTTCGAGTGCTTACAACTACAATGAAAGATGTTATGTAAACTAAAAAAAATCAACATTTTGGAAATTTAATTTTTCAAGAATTCATTTATCGGAATTCATATATATAATTTGTAGGTAATGCATGACTTTATTTATCTACTAATTTAATTACTATTATATATGAATAATATTCTTTAAAAAATGTCTTGCCTCGATGTGCCAAAATTATATACAAATTATATTTAAAAATAGCTTATACAAAACTATTTTACGGTTATATGTGAAAGAAGTCGCATGTAAGTCAATTTCAGGTATAGAGAGTAATCTATACATAATGTCTATATGTAAATCCTATTTTATCAATAGTTTCAAATTCATAAGTAATTATCAGCAAGTAACTAGCAAATCTCTTGTAGTGCCATTAGATGTGATTAAAACACATGTTTAAATGAACTTGATTTATACATATTTGTAATTTATATTTTATATGCTGGGCCTTAATCCTCATATATCCAAGTCTTATTTTGCATTCATATAAGATGACCTCTTAATTATCTTCATACTTCTTTGTGAAAGCAGGTCAAAACATAAGGGAGAGTTGAATTGTCTTTTAAATATTTAAATATTGTTTAGAACACAACCACTCCTGACTAAAAATTGAGTGTTGTTTGGACTTCAACAACTCTTGGTTAACCCATTAAATATTCTTTGGATCACATATACTCTTAGCTAAGACATTGAGTACACTACAAGAAAAAGGTTATTTAGACACCAATTTTCTTAGCTACCAAATGAAATGGTTACTAATTATGACCAAAATAGTCACCAAATTAGATTTTTCTTGCTAAATAACTACAAAATAGAAGTAATGATTGAATTTAGAGACCAATTAAGTCAAATAGTTGGTATCTAACATTAGCTACCAAGGTTTTAGTGACCTATACCATTAGATTTTAAATTAGTCTCTAACTTAATTTGGTTATTTTGGTCACAATTAACAACCATTTCATTTGGTAGCTAAATATTGGTCTCTAAATAGCTTTTTTCTTGTAATGGTATTCTAGCCACTTTTAGCTAAACACAAGTATTATTTAGAAAGAAGTCACTCCTGACTAATGGTTTGGTAAAAGATTAGAGTGATCTGAAAAGTCCCAAAGTTTTTTCTCAAAAAAGAAAGAGGTAGTATCTTACAATGAATACAATGTTTAATCACTCTACTAGTTTGTTATTTGAACAATGGAATTAATAGCATTTTGCACTCTTGATCACTTGTTCTCTATTTCTTCAACTTTAAAGAATTTTTTAGATAGTGAAAAGAGTCTTTTATAATCCTTTTCTTTTTGTTGAGAGTCTTCACTTCAAATCTTCATTTTCATGTCTTTGTTTATTCACGCATGAATGTAGAGATGCATTAAATGCGTTTCATTTAACATTTTAATAGATGGCATGACTTATCAGGTTTTCATCAAAAAGATTTCAACCAAATAAGAGAAAAGAGTATGATTCTGTACAAGTCAAACAGTCCTTCCAAAGTTGACATAGGGTGCATTAGAATGCATTGGCGTGAAGTAGCTTTAGCGCGTCCTTCAAGAGATCTTTTACATTGAAGTGAGGTCTTCTTGGTAGATGTGCAGATGAGAATATTGTTTGCAACACATAATAAACTGATAAAGATTTTGTTAATTATATTGTTAACCTGCAATACTATGTGTAAGTGGTCTTTGTTTCTTAGAAGAAACACAAAGAACACGTGTTCTATCATTTTCATCAAAGCACCTACGTCTCACATGATCTATTATATTGTGTCTTATAGATGAAGCATATTCATGCTTTATATTTTGTTGTTTTAATAATGCTTAATCCAAACAAATAGGGTATGATGTATTTTTCTCTAACATTCTTGTTGAAGAAGTTATCCTTTCTCTTTTTGGGAACCTCTTGTTTCCTCACTAGTTGAGTTTTCTGACTCAAGCTCAAAACTATCATTCTCCACCTCTAGAGCCTTTAGAGCCCTAGTTTCTATGCATATACTTTGAGTCTACTTTGAAGTAGATATTGCTTGTAGGCATTTGTTAGATATTGTTGAGGCCTCCTTTTGCTCACAATCTTGGAGATGCACCTTATGCACTCTTAACATTCCTAACAACTCATCTATGTGAGCTTTCTCAAGCCACGAGCTATTGACAATGGTGCTGAAGATTTGATGAAGTCAAGAGAAAGATAAGCATGAAGAATCCTTGAAGACTTAGTGTGTGTGTGTGTTTGTGTGTTGTTGATGCTCAATCTACAGTAATCATAGTTGATAAAAAGTGCTCTAAGAATTTTTACAAGTAAATTTAGCTTTGATGTCAATCAGCAAGAAAATAATATACTAATTCTTTTACAAAAATATTTTTAAAAATTAATAAGTTGAAAATACTTTTAGTAAAATAAATTGATTTAGGCATGTTTTTAATTAATTGTTTTCGCTAAGGCACAATTGTTATAAATAATTGATTTGAGAACTTTGAAAAGAATAAGAGAATTGCAAATTTTAAAGTGATCAGTTTTTACAAAGAGAACACTTTTCAAATAATAGTGAGTTCTCCAAAGTTTGAACGAGTTTTTTCTATCGAGAATCAAAGAAAACAATTCTTGGAGTATTTTCTCTGACATGTGATCCTTCTGCAAAGTGATACATTTGTTTTCTATGTTAGGGAAATCTTTTGCAACGTTCTGAACCACTTTGTTTCACTATTGTTGCAATTTAAGTTGTATTTTTTGAATTTCTATTTATTGTATTGGATCTTGATCTACAATTGAATAGATTTTTTTTTTATTATTGTAGAGTTGTAGCAAGCTGTTGCACAGGTTGTTATTGCATCTTGCAAGGTGTAAAATTGTTTCTTGGTGTACTTGTGTATTGTACATTGTTGTTTAGTGGAATTCTTTGCAAGTTTGCAAGGAAAACTAGATGTAACTCTTGAGGAAGAATGAACCAGTATAAAAATATTATGTGTTGTCTCAATATTCCCTATTCTTGAATTGCTTTGGACTTTCTACATAATATGTATTTGAACATAAATTAATACAACTAAATTTGAAATTAAATTGATTGTTTCTATAAGGTTGGTAATTTGTTAAAAATTGGTCTAAACTGAATTATCAGACCTATGTCAGATTGCTTTTATCTCAACTAGAGTAAAAGTGAGGAATGTATGAGGTGAAAGGCTATGTAGTGATGACAGGTTGTCCCTTCAGCGAAGCTTTTGGCATGAGACAGATTTGACACTTTTTGAGAGATCATCTAATGCTAGTTCTTGTGAAGTCCTCTTGGTAGTTAGATGAGTAAACATTCTCTACAGTTTCTCTAAATTTTTCAATATAGAGCACAACCCAGATGGATTCTCAAAGGAAACACGAATATTATTTTCAATTCCTTTTAGTATTTTTCCCAAAAAATTAAAATTGGTGGTTTAGGGATTGAAAATGTAAAACCAAAATTGAAACAAATTTGAAACTCAAACAGAAATAAAAGCCAAAAAATCAAGAGAGGATGAAAAGGTCAATTCACATATTTAAGAACCAAACAATTTCTCTTATCACAGTTACCTAAAGATATAAAACAAAGTTTAAACAATTAACCAATTCAATTAAACCAGTTATAGAATGAAATTAAAATATCATTCAAATTAATAAATATGTAATCATCAACATCAAGATTCAATTAATTCCTAATTTAATTTCTAAAATAAAAAACATAACTATAATCACATAATGGAAAACTGAAATTAGATAAGAAAATAAAAAATTAGAAGCGTTAAATGTTCGGTGCAAAACTCAATTTGCCTTGTTTGATCTTAATTCTATGAACTGATTCCTCAAGAATTAGTTCCCCATCAATGAAGAGTATACAGCGAAGTTCATAGAAATTGAGATGAGAGAAAAGATTGAAAAGAAGATGGCAAGACAATTTGTAAGACTAGTAAACTAAACAAATGATTTTATATTTATATACAAGTTTAGAGCACATTTAGGATATATATATATATATATATATATATAGAATTTTTTTTCTGTAGTCTGAAATAAACATGGACCTAAATCTAACTCTAATTAGGTCCATAATTGAAGGTGCAGTTAACCTCCAAAAAGGAGGTTGAATGGAACCTAAACTCAATTTACAAATTATAAAATAAAGCAAGGTTAGTGTTTAATAGAGTATAAATAAGAGAGAAGTAGACACATTAATACTAGTTTACCCATAGCCAAGACTACTTCCATTCCCCTTAAGCAAAACCGCATAAGAGCTTTCACTAAACGAGTTTTAACACTTTTTCATGATAAGTATTCTACACCTCTCTAGGTATGAGTTTTAACACCTCTCTAGGACAAGTATTTTACACCTCTCTAGGACAAGTATTTTACACCTCTCTAAGTACAAGTTTCAATACCTCCAAAAATAAATATTTTACACCTAAGAGTCCTAATTTCCTCCTAAGGTTAAAAACTTTCGATCATTAGAAAAATACTCTTGAAAAAGAACAATGTGAACTTATTAGATATAGCTTACAGAGTAAAAAATTTACGATAGTTTACACACAACCTAAACTCTAATAAGATATAAACAATAAACACTCAAATGGTTAGTAGACACTTTATTTTTCTGACACCTTACCGTGTGTATTTTTCTTCAGTTTCTTGTATTCTTTATAGTAAAAATATCCTTCTAGCCTCAAAAGTAAAAATATCCTTCTATGTATAGCCTCAAAAGAAGATAATTGTTGAAGTCCTTGAAAGATATTTTTTTAGCCCAAAGCATTCATCTCAACCGTCTAACGCTCTGGAGCTAAAACTTGAAATTTTTGCATTTATTTTATATTGTGTAGTTCCTGAATTTATCGGCACTGAGAACCATTTCAATTACAAAAAATAAAATTTTTTCCGTAAAAGATCAATCATCACATGGGGGGCAATTATAAAATATTCCTATATTAAGCCGAAGATATAAACGATGAAGAACAGAGCAATTTCATGAAGCTGTGATTTATATCATCTGTATCGTGAATCTCGCATTATGATCTTCAATAAATTTCAGTGTATCACAATTTCAATTTCAAATAACAAGGACAACATTCAAACAAGCTTTAATGTGCAGATCATGAACCAGAGTATTTCCAGACTATTGATCATGAACCAGTACATGTTTAATTTCAAATTATTTCTGCATATATATATATATATATATATATATATATATATATATATATATATATATATATATATTTCTGTGATTAAATTTCCCGAGAAAATGACGGGAATATATCCAGCTGCAGCAATTTATAGATGTCAACTTAAATGTGAATCTCTGATTTAGATATTAAACAGATTCTTTACCACTCAATTTTTAAATAAAGTTGGCATTTAAAGCATAATATTCAAGTGACAGATTTTTACAATTAAACTTTCTAAAAGAGGAGTATAACCTGATTTGATTGATTCTTGCAATTACTTGCAGATTAGCATGTAGTTTGTCTAACACAACAACGAAAACCAGTGCAATTAACGAACAAATAAACTCGAAATTTTCTTCCGCAGATCATTAAACATCAGAAAAATGGTTTGAATGAATTCAAATAGTTTCTATAAATTAACCACTGATTTTGAAAATCCTGGAGCAAATAAAACATGATTAGCAGCAGTATATGAGCATATCAATCAAATTGATTTCTATTAAGTATATACCTGCAATTAGATACCGAAAGCAACATAGATATTTAGGCAAATACTTGATAGTGCAGTATATTCACGTTAGCATCTTTTTAGAATTAAACAATACCTTAGCAAAATTTGATTTCAATTTGATTCAAATGTCTGCCATTACTGTGACCATTTCTTGATAAAGGCGTGAACCAAAAAACATTCTTTCCTTATGCAGAATACTAATTAGGTTAACAGCACACACACAATAAAATCTGCAGAATTTTAATCAAATCTGGAATTCGTTTTGATTTTCCTAATGTATTCGTGCCATTGATTTCGATTTGAATTCAAATCATTATGTAATTAATTTCTCATATACAGAGGCGTGAACCAAAATTTCCTAAAGCAGTGGAAACCAATCACGTTGACAGCAATCTATCAAAACGAAAAACTGCAGAAAAATTTTAATAGCTTGACTTGGTGAGATTTAAATAGTTCTACAGGTTTTACATTTTTATGTTTTACTAAAACTGCTTTTCTTTTAATTTTGAGTAGAATTAAATTAACAAAATAAAAGTTAATAAAAACTTATTTGGTTTTTGCATGCTTAGAGACCTGTGTATTTGGCTGTACCTAAATTAGAATTCATCAAATTTAAATATAGCCTTGGAGTGTTTGTCAACATCAAAATTATACTGTATAACTTGATCATCTCATGGATTTCTTTGGACCGGCTAACACATTATTAGATAGTATAATGGTTTAACAATAAGCCAAATTACAAAAGTTCAAGCTAAAATAAATAGAATTAAATTTATATGGATTCTTTTACAAAAAAATTAACAAACATCTCTCAACTCAAAATAGTCATAGTAGAGATTCTAAATCCAAAAACTATGTCTATTTTGAATCCATAGAAATGTAGAATTTAATGAATTAAACTTAATCTAAATAGTATTTGTAGAAAAAGTTATGACCAAAACAGTGAGCAAAGGTCAAATTAGGAAAAAATACAAAATTAAAGCAAATATATATATATTGAAACTAATTTATTACTAGTAAAAGGAAGTGAGTTAAAAATTGAAAATAAAACATATGAAAAGTGGTTTCACTATACAATAAGGCTATAAATGTGTATATAGGTGTCATCACATAGTAAAAGCATTTATAAGTTTAGAGCAATGTAAGTTATCAAAATACATATCTTTTTGTCTATCTCAAACATAACCAGTGTATGTTATCATCAAATGAAACATATATGTCTATCATTATCACACAAGGCATTACATATATCATGATTTGATACTAAGATAGATTCGTATTTACCACTTTGTTGTAAGCACTTGATTAAAATAACTTTAGGTCTTATAAACTTTTCTCTAATATGTTACTTCAATCATAGGTGGGTAAAGAGATGGTTGGATAAGAAGAGACTGACATAAATGTGTTTGGAGACTGTATTTTATGTGCTTTGTGGTGTCCAATGTCAAGGAGTGGTATGCTCGGAGTAATATGGGAACCACCAAAAGGTAGTTTGGGGCTAATGTATTGGCAAAGGGGTAAGTTATGACTTAGTGCCTAAGAATTGGTTGAATAAGAAGATGAGAAAGAAATAATAGGTTAATGGGTAAGACAATTTTTGGGTGATCGATGGGTACAATTGCAAAGTGAGAGATAGAAGGGTAGATATTCAAGTCATCACAAAATTGACTTATTGGTGCATCAAAGTAACTTCAAACAAGTATTCTGAAAGTTCATATCTTTCTTGCCTAACTCAAAAGTAAAAGCATGAATGACCTTCCTCTTTTGTGTATTTTGCCTCATCTCCTCCTTTAAGTAGATGATGCATTTACACTACTTCTCTACATTTGATCAACAACTTGTCTCAGGGACTCAACGCTACTGTCCCTTATACTAATGACATGTATTTCACTACTATAATGATTTTTCTTTAGTTTTGAACGATTTCAATTTTGTCTAACTAATGTAGTTTCTTATGTCAAATTGGTAGTAAGAATGCTAATGACATGTGACATGAACAAAAAAGGACAAAGGACATGTCATCAATCAAAGTCAATTTCTTGATGAAAACAACACGTGGCACAAGCAATGAATGTCATTGTAATAATGTCATCACCATAAATTTGGTGACTATATTGGCTAGATTTTTTTTTTTAAAATAAAAGGACTAAGTTAAAAACATTTAAAATAGTAGGACAAAATTGGAAAATAAATCACAATAAAAAAGGGAGAATTTATTAAACCGTAAATTTTAAGTTGGTTTAATTTATTTTTAGTTGTATTTTTATACAACACCTTTTGTGCTCAAGAAAAAAAATAAGTCTTTTAATCATATTATTGACCATATTCACAAGGTAAAATTAGAGAGATCCATATTCAGTAAAACATTATTAGACATCATCAATTGACTTGGGTTTAGATAACACAATCTAAAATTTAAAAATCAAACTAGTAATGAGACACTTGATGCCACGAGTCACGAACTTGAATCTCTATCAAATGGGTCAAAAATATTTTAAAATAATTTGTTGATTTATTTCCTGAGGAGGTTCCACATTGATTTCCAAATATGAAGGTGCAAAAGGCTCTAAAGCGGGGGTGGGGCTTGAATGAAGTTTGAACTCAAATTGCTAGGAATAAACAAATAAATAGTTAGTGTATAACAAAGTATAGAGTATAGAGGAGTAAACACATCATTTCACCCTATAATTAGGGCTACGTCCAATCCCCTTAAGCAAATCACTTAAGAGTTTTCACTAAATGAGTTTTGTAACATCTCATATTTTTCATATAATAAGAACTTTATTGCATAAAAATTATATAATAAACTTGAATATAAAAATTCGTACATTTACCATGTATTTCAAAATATACTTCTCCAAATAAGATTTAATAAAAATATCTTTGTAAAATTACAAATAAAATAAAGCTTCTCCAACAATTCACTTGGGACTCACACCACCTGTCAAATCCTCTGCTCACGTGTAATACACGATCATCGCAGTTTTAAAAACAACACAAACATCACACAAAAATAAGGGTAAGCTAGAGAGCTTTAAAAAATGTATTTTCATAAATTGGATTTCTATCATAACCAAACAACAATAATTCAATCTTTTATAATTCATCTCACATCATACATATACTGACTCACAAATAAAGACACTAGACCCTTTACTTCCGGAAGACACTCGTTCATTGAGTAAGACACAGAGGTATGTGCACCTGTCATATACCATCCATCTGTTTCGATCACCTAATATTTCAAACCTTGGACATGGCCATATGAACCTCCTTCGACTCTTCACTAACTAGTAAACTTCATCTATATGAATCCAATGTACCAGTAAATTCAGGATACCTCCTTAGATAGATCGAATCCCCAAACAATGCACATCCTAATAATCTCAACACGGGTAACTCCTTTCCTGAAGATACTATGTCTCGATCACACACCACATCATTCACAAACATTGATATTACATCATATCATACATAAACATTCATTCCATTCAATTCAAATTCATCCAATTCATATTTAATAAACAAATAATTACAATATCCATTAAAAACATTTAAACTAGCTTCCCTTACCCAAATTCACAAAATAAGTAATTACAATATTTATTAAAAACATTCAAACTAGCTTTCCTTACCCAAATTCACAAAATAAGTAATTACAATATTTATTAAAAATATTCAAACTAGCTTTCCTTACCCAAATTCACAAAACAAGTAATTACAATATTTATTAAAAACATTCAAACTAGCTTCCCTTACCCAAATTCACAAGACAAGTAATTACAATATCTATAAAAACATATAGCTAGATTCCCTTACCTCTATAGAGTAAAGATACTTAAAAACCCTAAAATCACAATCAACCTAACTCTGTTCAAGAATCTAATCGGACACTCTTTATCTACTCAACGCTAGGAATCTAGAAGTGTCCTCTGATTGTCAATTTGATAACTTATGAGATCACAAATCTAGAGAGAAGGTAGAAAAATTTAAAGAGAAATTGTTTCAGAGAGATGATGGTTTTCATAAGAATGAAACTGTATATCTTCTAAAAGAAAGAGAGAGAGAATTGATAGTTTTTATAAGCAGAATATCTTCTTAAAGATAATTGATGATTTTTATTATAATAAAACAGAATATCTTCTTAGAGAGAAAGTTGATAGTTTTTATAAAAATAAAATAGAATATCTTTTCAAAGAGATAGAATGTCTTCTTAGAGAGAGAGTTGGTGGTTGTTATAAAATAAAAAGTAAATAACTAACTTTTATTTACTTAAACAACTTTGTTGTTAAAAAAATAGGTGTTGTCTTATTTATCTCTAAAACTAAATTCTAGGTTAGTTTTTTATTCTATAGATATTTTCTAGATATTACAAGTTTTAACACCTCTCGAAGACAATTATTTTGCACCTCTTTAGGCAGAAGTTTTAACACATCTCTATAAATGAGTTTTAACACTTTTCTAAGAAAACCAAACTCAGTCTCCCCATGATATTAAGACCTCTCAAACAATGAGAAAAACACTCTTTAAAAAGTAACAATGAAAGCTCATTGGGTATACTTCATAGAGTGAAGGATGTACAATGGTTTGAACACAACATAGGTCACTAGAAGCTCTATAGTTGTAGATATCATATGTACAAGGAACAAACATCTTTTTTCACACACAAACTTGTTTTTTTATTGATTTCTTTTCTATATCTCGTTCTTGTTTCTTGTTCTTCATCTTCAAGGTCATTATATAACCTTTACAATAGTGACTGTTGAATTTGTATTCTTATATGCTTGAAATGGAAACTTCTGCACCGATGAATATTTCACCTCTTCAATGCATATTCTTGATCGTTAAACCATTTGAAAACTTTCCATTGGTATACTAAACTTCAATGTCAAAACTTAATGCATTAATCATAATTTGCATGAATATAGTTTTGCACTTCATCTTTTCTACCATTAGACACTATATAAGGTAACTTTAACTTTAATGTGGTATTTGCGTCTTAATCACATATTTGAACCTTTTGAATTATTTCTTAATTTGTAGAAAAATGAACGTTGAAGCTTTAACATATTTGCACTTGAACTTTCCACAAACTTGTTGTTCATCATTTTCATATTAAACACTCTATATGGAAACTTCTCATCTGAATGATTTTTCATGTCTTGAGTGTATGATTATTGTCGTTTATACTTTGAATTCATTCTGTATTTGATTCCTTAATTTCTGAAGCTTTAATTTACTCTAATAATCTTGTACGCAAGTTCCACTCTATAGTTTCTTTAATCGTCTGCTAGATGCTTTATATGGAAAGATATGATGTACTCATCTCTTCTTATCTCGAGTATTTATGTGTTAATGGTTCTCTTCTAAAATCTTCCACGTTCGTATTTCTTTGATATTAAAGCTTAATTTTTCTTTAATCATAATCTTGCAAATCTCATTCTCCATTACTTCTTCAATCTTTTATAGACGTTTGAATAGGAAATATTTGTTTTAATAATTTTTGCGCATCCAGGAGTCGTAAACATTTCTAGAAACTATTTGAACATGAGTGACAATGATAATTTATATTAAAACACTTGGGTCAGTCAAATTAATCATCATTTAAATATATGGGTATCTTTGAGACATAATCTTTTGAATTTCAGAATTATAAATATTTTTTATTCCACAATTCCTTTATTAATATATATTTTTCAAAAAAATTCTAAGTTTGTATATTTTTTACATGTTCGAAGCAATCAAATTAAAATTCGATTATATCAAATCACAATTTCAAAATTCATCAGAATTAGAATATGTTATGTTCTTCGTCCAGAACATTGTATATCAAATTAAGCAACATAATTTGAATTAATCTTTGATTTATTTAAATTAATTTTTTCCAGACAAGTTTCAAAAATATTTTCAAATCATTAGAAACCAATGATTGAATATGAGCACTGAGTTTAGAGACTCACTATCATGATAGATTGTCTATCATGATAACAAAAACTTGATCATCTACCACGAAGGTGATGGGCAGATCGTATAGCATGTTTTGTCTCCAAAGAATGTCTCACAATATAATTTGTTGTAACCATATGCTACAGGTTCGTCTAGTTTGACATCGCACTGCTGGATCGTTTATGAATATTGAGATCATTTGTCAAGCACATCCTAATGGTATCATTGAGTACATTCATCGCCAGTGGATTATCTATTGCTTTATTTTTACATGATCATCCAACAGATTGAATCTTCAAATTGCTTATCATTTAACCTTTTATTTCTGCACCCAAGTAAGCTTTATTGTATCCTTTAACTAGTCTTATAGTTTTTGTTATCATTATAACTCATAGACTCTCGTATCATGAAATTATCTAATGTTTATTAGATTATCTAGTTGGTTCTAAACCATTTAGCATCTTAACAAACATGGACTTAGCTCTTGAAGTCAGCCTACCCAATAGGCCAACTTATAGGACTAATCCCCAAGAATCTAAAGAGATAGAGAAAAAAAGTTAGTGACTTATTAAAGAAGGGTTGAGCAAAAAAGAGTCTTAGTCCTTGTGTTGTTCCCATGTTGTTGGTCCCTAAGAAAGACAAGACTTGAAGAATGTGTATAAGTTATCGGGCAATCTACAACATTACTATAAAATAGAGGTACCCAATCCCTGGTTAGATGATATGTTAAAGGAGTTGCATGGAAAAAATATTTTTTCCAAAATTGATCTTAAGAGTGGTTATCATTAAATAATAATTAGAGACAAATGGAAAACTAGTTTTAAGACCAAGTTTGGTTTGTATGAATGGTTAGTAATCCCTTTTGGCTTGACCAATGCCCTCAGCACCTTCATGTGATTAATGAATTGTGTTCTTAAGGATTTCATCGGTATATTTTTTGTTGTCTACTTTCATGACATTTTTAATCTATAATAGGAGTATAGATTAGCACCTAGGCCATCTTATACAAGTCTTAGTTATTCTAAAGGACTACAACTTCTTTGCTAACCTTGAAAAATGTACCTTTTGCAAAGAAACTGTAATTTTTCTCAATTTCATGATTTGAAAAGATGGTGTTCATGAGGATCCAGACAAAATAAAGGCTATCCAAAATTGACCTAATCCCAAAAGTGTAGGAGAAGTCTATAGCTTCTATGGGTTAGCTAGTTTTTATAGAAGATTTGTTCAAGACTTTTTTATGTATTTGTTCCCCTTAATTAATATGAACTTGTTAAGAAGAATTGTTCTTTTGTGTAGGGTGAAAAACAAGAAAAATCTCTCCAAAACCTAAAAGGTAAGCTAACACATGCACTTATTCTAGTTCTTCCATATTTGTCCAAACTTTTAAACTATAGTGTGTGATGCCTCTAGGGTTGGCATGTGTGTTGTATTAATTGAAAGTGGACATTCCTTTCCATACTTTAGTAATAAAACTCAGAGGAACCACCTTGAACTATCCCACCTATTCCATTATATTACTTAGTAACTAAAGAATTCATCATCCATACAGACCACAAGTCACTAAAGTACATAAAGGGGCGTGGAAAAAAATAAACAAAAGACATGCTAAGTGGGTAGAATACCTAAAGCAATTTCCTTATGTTATCAAACACAAAAAGGGGAAAGTAATATAATAGTTTATGCTTTATCTAGAAGATATACATTACTAGTCTCATTGGGCACTCATATTCTAGGATTTGATAACATAAAGGAGTTGTATGAGCATGACATAAATTTTGCATCCACATTTGTATCATGTCTCAAGAAGTCTTTTGATGAGTTCTACTTTTCTGAGGAGTATATTTTCAATAAACGAAAACTTTGTATACCCCAAGGATTCATCAGAAGGCTTGTTCTACAAGAAAGTCATAAGGGTGGTCTTATGGGCCATTACGGGGTTGATGAAACCATAACTTCTTTGAAAAGAAAATACTATTGGCCACACACGAGAATATATATCTCAAAGGCATTGTTCTAAATGCATAGCTTGTCTACAAGCTAAGTTCAAGATATTGCCTCATGCACTTTATACATCTCTCCCTCTAAATAGAGCCCCTTAGGAGTATATAAGCATGGACTTTGTCCTATGTCTCCTAAGAACCCAAAGGGGCTATGATTTTATCTTTGTGGCACTGGATCTTTCTAGCAAGATGGATTATTTCATACCTCCACAAAGTAGATGATGTTAGATACATCTCTAGATTGTTTTTTAAAGAAGTTATCAAATTGCATGGTTTACTTAAGATTATAGTGTATGATAGTGATGTTACATTTCTAAGCCATTTTTGGAGAACTCTCTATGAAAATCTTAGAACTAAAATCCTATTTTTTACCACATGTCATCCTCAAACTGATGGCTATACTAAGGCAGTAAATAAATCTCTATCCACTTTGTTAAGGGTTATTCTAAAAGGCAATAAGAAGTATTGGGATGAATATCTTCCTCACATTGAATTCTCTTATCACAGAGTAGTCCACAAGACTACTAATCTTTCTCCCTTTGAGGTTGTTTATGGTTTCAACCCTCTCATACCTCTTTATCTATTACCCCTTCCATATATAACTTCTTTATTTCATAAAGAATGAGTGTTTAGATCATATTTTGTCAAGAAGTTCCATGAGAAGGTCAAAAACAAAATTGAAAAACTAACTAAATAATATATAAAATACAACAACAAAAGGAGAAGGAAAATAACTTTTGAGGAAGGGGATTGCATATGGCTACACTTGAGAAAGGAAAGGTTTTCCTCTCAAAGAAAGTCTAAAATCAGGTTGAGAGGAGATGTTCCATTCCAAGTCCTCCATAAAATCAATGATAATGCATATAGGCTATATCTCCCACTGATTATGGAGTCAACCCCATTTTTAATGTGTGCGGTCTTACTTCTTTTATAGAGGCTGCTAATTACAGGGATGAATTATATCGGAGTGTGGATCCTCTTCAAGAGGGATGGCCTAATAGAGGACCATCTAGGAGACTACATATTGGACCTTTGAGAAGGTAAATGGCTAGGAGAATTGAAGAATAAGAGTGTTCAAGAAGACTCTTCTCTTATAGAGTATGAATTATTAGAACTTTTTTCCCCTTTCTTAGACTTGTAAAAAGAAAGTAGAAGTAGAGTACTTTATAGAGGTATAGGTATTTTCCTTTGTAATTAGTAGAAGCATTAAGTGTGCCTCCAATTAGGCCTTAATTAGGATTTGATTAGATGATTGAAACCCTAGCTCCCACGTCAACTTAGGCCACCTCCAATTAGGTAAGAATTGGAGAGTCAAAAACCTATATGGGAAGTCCAAATTCAGCCAATACATACTCCTCCAAAGCTAGCATTTAAAAAGGCTTGTTTTTGCAAAGAATTACTAGATACGGGACATTAAGAGTTGTCAAACTTCAAGAAATATGCAGAAGCACTTTGTAATTTTAGTCCTACATTATTTAGAATATTAAGTGCAAGGGGCTTATGCATCTATAAATAAGATCCCTTGTACTCTTTTATAGCTTACTTTGAAATGAGAATTTGACTATGCATATTTGTTAGTCTTCTTGCTCTTTTGAGGACTAAAAAATGGGAGTATTCTCTTAAGATCTTCTCTAAGGAACCTTCCTTAGAAGAGGAACCTCAAGTTTTGAGATTCTTTTAAGAGTCTTGGAAAAATTCTTGAATAATTCTTTATGATACACACACACGAACGCACTCACGCGCGCCCGCACGCTGCATGCAACACGCCTCACGCTTGCACGCACAAAATAATTGTCTAATTAAATGGACTTTATTCTATCAAAATTTTGATTTGAGTAAGTTTTCTTTTCTTTTAGATCTCAAATTTTCTTCTTCTTTTTTTCATTTTTGTTGCGTGGGTAGGGTTATGTTGTTGTATGTGAAACCTAGCTAGAAAAGATGAATTTCTATCATCTGGGGTTGTAATGATGTGCTTGCACTACCATCAATTTTAGAATTACCAACACATGTGTATTTGTCAATAAAATATCATTACCAAAAGATTTAATTGACAGTAACTACCAATGAATTTTACCAATTGATCAAATTTGTCGCTAATTACCTACGAATTTTATCGACAAATAATTGATGGTAAATTTACCAATGAATTTACTGACGGATCCAAATTATATAATAATAATAATAATAATAATAATAATAATAATAATAATAATAATAATAATAATTAAGATAATAGTAATAATTATATCAATTATTATTATTATTATCAATTATAAATTATTCATTAAGAAAATAATAATAGTAATTTATATTATTATTAACGAAAATTATTATTAGTTTTTGTAAGACCATAGAAATTTGTTTTAGCGTAGTAGTATTTAAGGATCTAGAGAATAGCCCTAAAGTAGAAGAGATATTAGTAAAATAAAATCTAAATATTTTATTGTTAAAATGAAAAGTTCATAGTAGGAAAGTCAGTTGTTCATATCTTATTTTTATAAAACCACCATCTTTCTAGAATAAATTTTCTTTTTTTCCTTTACCTTCTGTCTAGAATTTTGGCTGCACCTGTCATCAGACTGACGATCAGAGGTCATCCTTATGCTCCTAGCATCGAGTAGAGTAAGAGTGTCCGATCAGATTCTTGAATAGAGTAAGTTCATTTTCTGCTCAATTTCCTTTGAGTCAATCTTCAAATGTTCTTAGGTACTCTAGAAAACAACTTGCATGTGATCTTTAGGGCATTAGTAGGGGTCTTTGTTAGTTCATGGTCTTAGTGGTGTAGTCTGATCATTGATCAGAGCTCTGTGGTGCAGGTTAGGAGATCCTCTATGATTTTTAGGCTTTGGGAGCTATTTTGGAAAGTGCTCTACTTTAATTCAAGTAAAGGAAGTTAGTTTCATGTTTTACACTAATTATCTTCTTCATATAGAACTCTAGGATAGACAACTTGAATATGTATAAATGATTGATCATCAGTGCTCAAGTTTTTTTCTTGCAGGTCTAACTAGTTCTTGAGCACTGAATGAACTTGATTGTGTGATTTGGTGTGTGATTAATAGACTTAATTCAAGTTGTGGAATGATGGTTGAATGTGATAATATAAAAGATATATGAATTTGGTTTTGTTAGATGAAAATAATTTAATATGGTTTTGATAAGTGTATTGAAAAGTTTTAATAAACTTGATGTAGTTTTAGTATTTTAGATTTGATGTTGATAGTTATTCAATAGAAAAATGTTTGAGATGTTAGCTACTTTAAACTTGTTATGATTGTGAATTGATTGAGATAAGTATAAAAATAATTGATTCTTTGATAAGATGTAGTTTCTTGTTAGTTATTAGTTGCATGAATACAACAAGGTTGAGATTGAATAATCTTGTAGATTGTGAAGTTTTTGAGATACTAGAAATTGGAAAGTTTATGAAAGTATGAGTGGAAAGTCGAGATGTATGATATGATTTAAAATAGATGTGGTCTCTGATCGAGACATAGTATTTTCAGGAAAGAAAATACCTGTGTCAAAATTTAATAGAATGTGCATTGTCTAAGGATCTATTAAAAAATGATTGATATCTTGACTCTACTAGTATTAGGAATCAAATAGATGAACAATACTAGGTGGTGAGAATCGAAGGAGGTTCGAACTGTGTGACTACAAATTGAAATATGGTTGTCCAGACTAACCCTGTTATACAAGATTGTTAATTCATTATTGTTGATTCATTGATTGGGGGTTGTGTAAATTCACGATTTGGAGTTGTATGACAAGTGCATATCACGGGGTTTATTCAATGCATGAGTCTTCTGGAAGTAGAATTGAGTCTGTCTATATTGTTTGATGTCATGAGTTAAGATTGTTAGATGAGTTGGATGAGAGATGATGTGAATGGATTGTTATTTATTAAATGTTATGTGTGTGTGTGTGATCAATTTAGATTATATGAGAAATATTTTAATTACTAGCTTACCTTTTTTTGTTTGTGTTAGTGTGTTTGTTTTTTATCTGTGATAATTATGTTATACACGGGAGCAAATAATGTTGTAGATGAGCCAATTGAGGATGCTCTTAATTGAGCTTGCTGCAGAGTTTCTTTAGATATTTTGAGAAAACTCTTCATTATGTTCATATGTAAATATATTTTGTTTTAAAATCCCTATGAAGGGATGTAATTTGACTTAAACTTTTATTGGATAGATTGTAACGTATGTATGTAGATATATGTATGCATGTTTTAATCACTTATTAGAATATACTAGTGTCAAAAGTGGGATGTTATAGTTTTATTATTATTATTATTATTATTATTATTATTATTATTATTATTACAATTATTATTATTATTATTATTATTATTATTATTATTATTATTACAATTATTATTATTATTATTATTATTATTATTACAATTATTATTATTTTATTATAATAATTATTATATTATGATAATTATTATTATATTATAATAATAATTATTAGTATGGTGATAACAATAAAAATAATAATAATCATTTTATTATTAATAATGATGATAGTCATAATAAGAATAATAATAATCATAATACGACCAAATAAGTTTATCTAGTATGGTGATTATTGGTTTAACGTGTACTCATAGAACTTAGGTTTACTTCCCCGTTGTACTAGATTGTTAATAATATTAATAAAAATATTAATGAAAATAACTTCATGATACTAAAGGTTTTTCTGTTGGTAATTATCAATTGATTTTTCTATCTGTAATTACTGATGGACTTTTTGTCATTGCAATTTTGTCAATAATTTCTATTCATCAACAAAATTTTGGCATTATTAACAACTTTTGACCATCGGTAGATCCAAAATTTCTTGTGGTGTTAGTTGTCAATTTCAGTTTTCTAGGGGCGTGTTACAGAATATCTAACTCGTCCCTTTTTAGAGTAATTCTTTGAAAGGAAAGGTTTTAAGTTAAGGGAGTTAACTTGAGATGTTGTTTTTAATGAATTATGATTTTAAGAGATTTTTTTTTTCAAATATGAATTAAAACCTAGATTTCAAACCATTATACAATGATAATTTTTATTTGATTTTGATTGAGAAAAAGGTTGATGGATCTATTTTTGTGTATATTTGATTGAATTACAACTAATGAATTGTTGATCATATTTGAATGTGTTATTGGAAATATTTGATTTTGACATGAGAGCTTAAATTTGATTTTATTTGGATAATACTTTATTTGATTTTACTTTAGGATTATTATTAAATTTGAAAACCTTTTTTCATTCATTTGATGAGTTTGTTATTGAAAAGGCTTCATGTTAGAGCAAAAGTCCAACACCTTGTGATTTTGATTAAGTGTTAAAAATAACTAAATACAAACATGATCATGCATAATTGTTTATAAGAGGAATATTTTTCAAATAATAGATCATGTAAGGCGCAAGTGTTATAATCTTCCTTTACGTCTCATTAAGCATTTATATGATCAGATGATATGAGCACAATCTAGGTTAACCTTGTACTACAATATATATATATATATATATATATATATATATATATATATATATATATGTATATTTTATGTTATAGGAAATGTTTGTTGCTTCCGTTAAACCAAAGAGTTTTGTTCAAGTTCAAGTACAAGTCAATATCAAGATCCTTTTGAGCACAAGATAAAGCTGATTTTTTGAGCAACTTCCTAAAACAAAGATCGTTTCAACTCTGACTCAACTATTTGCCTTGTATGATGTGCACTTTTACCATGTGTTGGTGCAAATGCTATGGTACTTAGGGAGATAAGTGTTGTTAGCGATCTAGTATTTTTGTGTATAGAAGAAGAGAGTTTAAAGTTGAATGGAATACATTTTATGCAACATTCATATTCAAGCTCATCAGATGCAGAAAGGACATTTAAAAGAGTTGAAGTTGCTCAATAGTCAGAAATGGTATCACAACGGATATATTCTTTAGCACTTATATAAAAAGGAGATTCCAAGAGAGGCTAACTGAAGGAAGGTAGCAGCAGCTAGCTCCATAAGGGGGGTTGAATGGAGCCTGAACTCAATTTTCTAAAAACAAAAACCACCAAGACGGATTGTCTAAGGCAAAAATATATAAGCACAGATGAAGTAGTTTTATACTAATTCACCCTAATCTCTTGGGCTATGCCCAGTTCTCTCTTGAACAAACCGTTCAAGAGGTTCCACTATTCAGAAAATTGTTACAACGAGCACACAAACCTCTTCAAGTTTCAACGAGTACACAAACCTCCCCAGGTTATATGAGTACACAAACCTCCCCAGGTTATATGAGTACACAAACCTCTCTAGGTTATAACGAGTACACAAACCTCTCCAAGTTATACCAATCCCAATCTTCCCGTGAGATCAAGACCACTCAAAATTGAAAGAAAACGCTCTCAAAAGAGAGAACAATCAAAGCTCACAAGGGTTTACTTTACAATGGTAAAGAATTACACAATTTTCTCACAACCCAAAATTCCATATACTCTCAATAGTAGATTTACAATAGACACTCAGTAGATACTCTATTTCTTCAATGTATTGTCTTATGTATTTCTCTTTTTTTTTTCTTTTCTTCAACTTGAATATTATTCCTCCATATGTAACTTTGTAGAAACTAGTTGTTGGATGCTTGAAAGGGCAATCTTAACCCTGTAATTGTTGAAACTAGTCGTTGGAAGAACAACTTATATTCTTGATTTTGCATTAAAATTGACTTTATCTACATATAGAAACAATTTAAACAGCACAAGATATCTTTGATTTGGACCAATTAATCACGTCTAAATACTCCATCATAATTTGAATAATTTCCATTATGAACATATAATTTGAACGTTAAAGCACAACATGCTATAAAATCGGATTTTGATATTTTTGTGAAAGACACTTTAATTTGTTTTTCATATTTAGAAATAAATCAAATTCATGTTGTGTGTAGAAAAATCATTTTGAATTGTTTCTATATTTAGCTATAGCAACATAACTGTCAAATCTTAATTTCAAAAACTTTCTACAAATACATATAGGTAAATAAAATATGCTAAATCAAATTAACTTTATTTTAAGCAAAACTTGATAAAATCATAACCAAGGTGCAGAGAATGATTTAATCTCAAAATAAAATTGAAAGCAGATTTCAAAACAGATTTAAAAAATTTACTATTTTTATATTTATTTATTTTTTACTTTCCTCTTCTTTTAATTTTAAACAAAATTAATATAAAATATCATAGTAAATAAATACGTACAAAATTTTTGCAGTTCATCTGTACATACTTATCATTCTTAGAGGTTTGTGAATATTACTATAACAGACATGTCTTCAAATACAAACATATACTTGGAGTGTTGTTATCATCAAAATTTTATTAGATGATTAGACCATCTAAAGGGACTTTGGACCATCTAATGATTCAACAAGGAAGACTACAAGCTTTGAAAGATAAGATTAGAGGACTTGTACTTAAGTAGTTTCTTAATCTTTAGATGAACTTGAGAGAAGTACATATGTTGAACTCGAGAGGCATTGGACGAGTTCTAGAAAGTATATGTGTCTTTTGGAGTTTCTAACTACAATATTTAACTTTCAAAGTGCACATGGCATAGTTTGACTCATCCACTTTACTCTTCAAGCTTTCAAGAACCTTTTATGTCCATTGGAGAACTCTTTTAGGTGTCATCCACATGACTTCTCCAAGTCATCATTGTTTTTCACATGTAATAATTACGTCTCCCTATATTTATATGTGAACTCCCTAATTTTAAGGGGTTAATATGTTTTATCATGTTTAGTGAAGTTAACTTTTGATTAGTGTAAGGCACAAAAAGCTTTTTTAAATAGGAAAAGCACACGGCCCCTGCACCTCCATTTCCCTTTTCTTTTTCTCTCCTTCACTCTCCCAAGTTCTTCTTTCTCAACAATCTTTCACTCCATACTTCATCTGTTTCAAAATCTGATCAAGCATTGTAATAGCTTAGGTGTCTTGGGTTATTACTAACCGATCAGAATCTCAAACAAACTAAGTTCCTATTTACTCTAAAGATTCCTTATTCTCTATTTTTCCTTAAGTTTTTGTCATCAATCTTAGTAAGGATAGTTGAGAAAAGTATTTCTCTCAACTTAATTAATATTATACCGAAATTTGGTTTTGTTTTGATAACTTATTCTAGATCCCTAGAATTTTTTATTAGTATCTTTGTCGAGTATTGGAGGAACTGTTGTGGAGATCATCATCTCAAGTAAGGGAAGCTAGTAACTTGTTTTTATACCAGTTGGTTACATTCAAATAGAACTCTAGGATAGAGAACTTGAATAAGTGATTCTCATTGCTCAAGTCTTTCTTGCATGTCTGAATGGTCCTTGAGCACTGAATGAGTTTGATTACTTATCTTGATTTGATGTGATTAATTGACCTGAATTGAGTAATGATGTTCAAAAGTAGCATGTGAAAACTTTCGATTGCTGTTTGACAGATTGGACATTACTTGTGATAAGACTTTTATAGGTATTATCTGTAGATATGTCTTTATGCATGATTGATTGAGGAATTGTATTTGATATTAAGCAATTATATAAAGTGGTGAAGTTATCTTGAGATTATTGGAATTGAAATGAAAAGTGAATGAATAGATAAATAAAAACTGATGATGTATGATACGAATTGAATGTGATGTGTGTAGGCATAGTGTTTTTAGGAAAGAAAACATATGTGTTGAGAAGTAATAGGATGTCCATTGCCTAAGGATCTGGTTAACGATTGATATCCTGACTCTACTAGTAATAGGAATCAAATAGATGAATGAATATTACTAGGTGGTGAGAGTCAAAGGAGGTTCATATAACTGAAACTGCAGCTTAAAAGAGGGTTGGTCAGGACAATCATATGGATTAACCTATCATATGATATTAGTGGTGATGAGATGAGACACACAAATTAGGGAAGGTAGTATGACAAGTGCAACTCTTGGCGTCTATTCATTGCACGAGTCTTTCAAAAGTAGAAATGAGTCTGTCTATATTATGTGAAGTCTTGAGTTTGATGATAGATGTTTTAAAATGATTGTCATGTGTTAAATGATGTATACCTGTGATTAGTTGAGATTAATTGATATATTTTGAATTACTAACTTACCCTTTCTTATTTGTGTTGTGTGTTTGTTGATCGTGTTATACACGGGAGCATGTAATGTTGCAGAGGATGCTGTAAAAGATATCTTTATTAAGCCGGTTATAATTTAATTAGTTATGTTTTAATTCCCTATGAAAAGAGAAATCTTTTGAATTACAATATTAGTGAATGATTGGTATATATATATATATATATATATATATATATATATATATATATATATATATATATATATATATATATATTATGCATTACGTTTTACATGCTGATTTGAATAAATTAAATGTTAGAAATAATTTTTTAGGGTGTTCCAATTAGCAAAGTTAATTTTAATTTGTCCATTCTACTTCTTGCAAGAGTTCCTTCATAACAAAAAGGAGTTTTTCCTTATTGTTAACTCACTTTTGAAGATTAATGATGTGATGTGCAAACTTTGCCATGGTGTTTTTGTCATGCTAGTTACAAAAAATACATTTTAATTTTCTCTTAATTGTAGTTGTTTAATATTAAGTTATCATTATTTTATAAAGACTTAATTTAAATTTGCATTAACTCAATTTGGGTATTTTTTTAATTCAATTTAAGTATTTTTAATTGAATCTCTATTAAATGTTTAAAATATATTTTATTTTTATGTAAGTGTTATGTGATTTGATTCTTACCATTAACAAATTGTGTGACCTTATTTCTTACTGCAAAATGTAAGTTCAATCATAATTTAATAAATCAATCATAAACATACGTTGCATAAGATCTTAGAATCTATGATTCTCACATAATATATATGATAGTAAGAGAGACTTACCTTGATCCATGAGAGACCTTGATCAATGAGAGACCTAATCAAAGAACTTCAATCTCCTTCTCTCAATCCATCTATTTCAGTCACTTTTCTTTCCCACACACTTTCTTGATGGTCAATTACGGAGAACCCTCACACTGCAGAAACAGAACCCTAATTTATTTCTTTATGTAATCAACATCCATAAGGTTGATTACTATAAGCTATTATAAAGTAAATAACCTCCCATAATTACAAATAGGTCCTTCTATTTTATTAAATCACATTTAGGCCCATATTTATATTTCACATGAGTCACATAATGGAATATATTTTATTTATTTTTTTACATTCTCCCACTTGACTCATGTGATGCTACAATACTTCATGATTTAATAAATTACATAAATCATAATGTGCATTAAAGGACCTTTAATAAATTGGCTTCATCATTCGTCATACTTAAAAATATAGGAATAATAAGAGTCATGGCGGTCACATGTCATTCAATCGACACATTCCCTTCCATTTACTACTACATCATCCTTCTCCTTAATATGACTTCATAATGAGAAATTCGAAAACGGGTTCAAACATAATTTCATCTTTTATTAACAATAACATAATTTGTTTTCTACGTCAAAATCATAATTTGCATGCACATTCATAAGGCAGAAAACATATATTTCAGAAACTTGCACAATAATGAACTTATAGTGTCAAATAGGCATTAATAACAACATACACCACTCAACATTCACTAGTACACATAATGCTCATATTCTCTACATGGTCAGTAAGTAATTTGGGCGATAACCCTTTTGTTCAAGGGTCGACAATCATAAGATTTGTGCTAACATGTTCTGTTGACACTCTATGTTTCTGAACTTCTTCTTTAACGACAAAGTATTTCAATTTCATAAGTTTAGCACCTTTGGAATACTTGTCAATTTTTTAGAAAAGACTACTGCAGAATCATCACAATAAATTTTCAATGACTTGATAATACTGTCGACTACTCCAAGTCCTGAAATAAAATTATGCAACCATTAGTCTACAAATTCATCTTCCATGATAGATGCAGCAATGACTAACTGCTTCGCACTTTCCCATAGAATTACTCCTCTGGCTAAAGATATACATAACAAATGTAAACTTTCTAATATCTATACAACCAGCAAAATTTCAATCTTTATATCTAACCACTTTAAGGTGATCAAACCTTTTATAAGTAAGCATGTGATTCTTTATTCCACGTAAGTATCTTAAAACTTTCTTTGCACCAAGCATACTAAATGCAAACATAATATCTGGCCTCATACGTGTTTGAGCACACATCAAACTCCCAACAATAGATACATAAGGGATATTCTCCATCTATTTCCATTCCAAATTATTCTTTAGACATTACATTAGACTAAATTTGTCTCCTTTCTGTATTAGAACGGGAGATGTTCAACATTTATCCATTCTGAACCTCTCTAAAATTTATTAATATATGTTTTCTGAGACAAACCCAACAATCCTTGTGATCTATCACAGAATATTTCTATTCCTATCACATAGTATGTCTCACCCATATCTTTCATTTCAAAGTTATTAGAGAGAAACTTCTTAGTCTTATTTAACAGACCAATATCATTAGTTGCAAGGAAGATATCATCAACATACAAAATCAGGAATATAAACTTGCTCCCACTGACCATCAGATATATACATTGATCAACAATGTTTTTGTTAAATCCAAAGGACGTAATAGTATCATTGAACTTAAGATACCATTGTCTGAAAGCCATATATTGATTTCTTAAGTTTTTACACATCATGTGTTGCTTTCCTTCTTCAATGAACCCCACTGGTTAGTCCATATAAACATCATCTAAATTCTCATATAGAAAAGCGATTTTAACATTCATTTGATGCAACTCAAGATCATAATGAGCTAACAATGTCATGATGATTCTGAAAGAATCTTTCTTAGAAACAGGCAAAAATGTTTCCTTATAATCAATTCCGTCCTTTTAAGTAAAATCTTTGACAACCAATCGAGCCTTGTAACGTTTGATATTGTCATGAAAGTCACGCTTAGTCTTAAAGACCCACTTACAATCAATTCTCTTACATCCTTCTGGCAATTTCACAAGGTCCCATACACAATTTTGTGTCATTGATTTAAGATCATCTTTCATAGCATATAACCATTTATTAGAATTATCACCATTCATGGCTTCTGAAAATGAAACCAAATCATTAACAATACTTAAGTCATTTTCTTACTCTTGTAGATAAACCACATAATCATTCGAAATAGCAGATTTCTTCTCTCTTTGAGATCTTCATAATACTATTTCTTGTGGTTATTCTACTATAGGTTCATTGTTAACTTTGGGATCATTAATTTGTTCTTCTTTATTGTTGTGTGATTCATCAACATGAGGAACAACAATTCTTAAAGTAGAAGTACTAGTTAAAGGAACTTGTACTCTAACTTCCTTATCTCCATATTTCGTGAAGTTTAACTCCCACTAATTTTACCATTCTCAATGAACCGAGCATTTCCAATTTCAACAATTCTTGTACTATGGGTAAGACAGTAAAACATATACCCTTTTAATTTTCTTGGATAACCAATGAAATATTCACTAATTATTCTTGCATCCAGATTCTTTTCATGTGGATTATATATTCTGATTTATGCCTGACAACCCCAGACATGTAGGTATCTCAAACTAGGTTTCCTACCTATCCATAATCCAAAAGGTGTCTTTTGAACTGCCTTACTAGGAACCCTATTCAACAGATACATGACAGTTTTTAAAGCATACATCCATGACTATACACGTAGATGAATTACTTGACATGCTCCTAACCATATCCATTAAGGTTCAATTATGCCTTTATGATACATCATTTTTGTTCTAGTGTACCTGACATTGTGTACTAAGTACAAATACCACGTTTCTCAAAGAATTTAGCAACCGTACCTGGGTGTTATCCACTTTTATCATATCTTCCATAATACTCACCAATGAAAGTGATAAAGTACTTCTCTTTATTGAAATAATTCATCCCAAAAGGTCCACAAATATCGGTGTATGTAATTTCAAGAAGCTGAGTACTTCTTGTGGCTCCTTTCTTTGTGTGTTTTGTTGGTTTGCCTTTAATACAATCCACACATACATTCAGATCAAAAAAATCTAAATTCGGATGAATTTCATTCTTTACAAATCTTTCCATCCTTTCTTTGGAAATATGTCCCAAAAGTTTATGCCATAAGCAGAACATTCATCTACTAAACTATGTTTAGTGCCAACACTATGATGTAAGGTCATAAGAGTTTCAACATATAAATTATCAAGATTCAATTTTTATAAACCATAAAAAAATGTACCAAACCTAATCATGCAAGTACGCTTATACAAACTGAAACAAGCATTCCCAAACTTAAAAGAGTATCCGGCAACATGAAGTTTAGACAAGGAAACTAAATTTCTTGAAATATTAACAAAGTCTATATAAAATTCTGTATCAACGATTAAATGATAAGTCCCAACAGATTCCACTAGAATTTTCTCTCTATTCCCCATAAAGAAAAACTTTGTATTTGGATTTATGGTTCGGATTGAAATAAATCTCTACATCATATTAGAAACATAAGGGTACATCTAGAATCGATCCACCAAGTATTATGGAGAACTTTAGTTAAATTTGATTCAAAACATACATGAGCATTATGCTCACCTTTCTTTTTGAACCAAGTTTTTACGTTTTGAGCAATCCTTCTGCAAATGTCTAGACTTCCCACATAAATGACATTTGTCACTTTTCTTCTAGATTTTTGTAAAGGACTCTGTAATCTTTAATGGTCCTTTACCCTTTTCATGTTTCTTATAAACTTTCTTTCCAGCTCCTTGATTATTCACATAATGAATGGAGTTATTTCCTTGATTCTTAAGTCTGGTCTCCTCCTGAACCAACATATTGTGCAATTTATGCACATCCCGTTTATCTTTCATGATATTATAGTTCATTTAGAAAGTACCACACTTAGACGTTAATGAGTTCAAAATGAACTGCACGAGAAAATTCTCATCCACTGTCAACTTCAGTCTTGCTGCAATATTTGTCATCTCAATGACATGTTCATGCATAGTACGAGAACCAACAAATTTCAGGTGGTTGAAGTACTCATTAATGTCCCAGCAAGAGACTTATCAATAGTTTGGGAGCACTCTCCCACAAATTTCATAAATTATTTTACACTTTTAGTTTTGAGAATAACTGACTTAATATTACTTGTTAGGCTCATTCACATAAACATCAAACTTCTCAGGCTTTATAATAGATTTTCTCTTTAGTGCTGCTAACAGTAGTAATAGCAGCAAACCTCACAACATGAAAAACCATATCAAGATCCAACACACCTAGGTGAAATTGGACTTATTTGCTCCAATAAAAAATTCAACCCATTAAATATTGGAACATACATAACTTGCGAATGTAAACATATATTGCAATTAATGCATGCCTAACATTAATACTTTGACTTATACGTTAAACATACTATACAAATTTAGATAGCAAACAGACATTATATGCATACTAATGTTCTCCTTTGGGCGATACATTAATACACAAAACATAATGATGCTAATAATATTAACATTATTTGGTAAGAGATATACACTAATTAGAAAAACTTATTATCTTTGGATGTATAAATAGAACTAATAATACATACCCACTACCAACAGTCATGTCCATCAATTATAAGAACAACTAATCAACCTTTGGGCGATCCATAAATGCCTTATAATAATGAACTTCAAATTAACCCATAAATCAATTATTTATAATTTAGCATCCATTTTATGAGTAATTGAAATAAAGATTATCACTAATTTGGAATTAAAATAAAACATAAAAAATTGATCACTTTGGTGATTACAAATTTATCATACAATTAATTTCAATGGAAATAAAATAATCATTAATTTGGAATTAACCAAAACATAAATATTTGATCACTTTGGTGATAACAAATCTATCATACGATCAATCCCAGTTAAAATAAAAAAAATCATCATTAAAAACATAAAGATTTGACACTTTGGTGATTACAAATCTGTCATGCGATTAATCCCAAAATTAATCAATTCATAAATTAATTCTCATTTATACAATAGGAAATAATCATAATTAACCCATAAAACATTCTCTGTAATTAGGTATTAAATATTCAAAATTCCATTTATAGGCTAAGATTAGACGTACATGCATTTCCTACCATTTTCTATCTCCCTGTTGCAATTCTATAGCAATTCCATATTTCAATCAATTATATGTGCATATACATACAACGGAAGACAAACTTTATAAGAACATAAGAATTTAAATTAATTAGCACATACCCTTGATTTATAAAATAAATAAATAGGATGGGGATTGATACATTTTTAAACTAAAAATTAACCTTAATCTCACAATTTATTTCATGAAAACAATTAAGAACCATTGAAATTCCGATGGAGTAAAGCAACAATGATTTTCAAGTACACAATGTCAAACATGTAGTAATAAGGACAATCAATCATTTTCACACACATAAACTCTAATTTGCGGTAATTTAATTACTGTAATTCATAATTCTTTCATAATTTTATTTGAAAATAAGGTAACCTTATTTTAGCCCGGATATGGACACGGACACGGATACGACACGGACACGTGGATACGGTTAAATTAAAAATTAACGGACACGGGGACACGGCAATATATATATTAATTAAAATTTATTTATTTAGTTAATAATGTGAAAAATATAAAAAAAAACTTTTATAAAAAAGTCTAACAAAAGATATAACTTCTACATGTAATCTTCATTGAAAAATACTCCTTCTAATTCTGGTTCATCAAGAGATAAGTTGGAAATTTCAAGAATTCCATTATCATTCAATGATAACTCATCTCCTACAATATTCCACAATTTAGTTTCCTCTTCTTTGTATTTTGAGGAGTTTCTTGAGAGAAGACAAAGATTACTATGGACATAAACTAGATCTTCTGCCCTTTTAGGTGTCATCTTATTCCTTTTCAAAGAATGTATAAAAGAGTAAGTACTCCAATTCCTTTCACAACAAGAAGAAGAACATGGTTGTCCAAGTAGCTTAAGAGTTATTTTCTGAAGTATTGGTGCACGAGCTCAATGAACAGTCCACCATTCTTTTGCATCCATTTTACCTTTATCTCTTAAAGAGTCAACATCGTGAAATTCTTCATCTTCATTTGAAAAGTTTGCAAATTCTATATTGACTTGTCTCCTTACATCTGGATCATCAAAGTACCTCATAAAACATTTCTTCCTCTCATGAGTAGGTTCGGCATCCTGATGTGGAGCAAGTCTTTGTGAATCTTCACTTAACCATTCATTACTATAATATCTACAACATTATAAATATAAAATAAATAAATTAACATAATATTATAAATTTATAATGTTATAAATAAGATAAACACAACAAAAATAATCATAAAATAAATTAACATTACCTTGGATTTAAAGAATGAGCAAGACAATGAAGAGATGTGATACTCTTTGTCCAACGATCAATTAATATTGAGTTTACTACCTCGAAAAATGATGAATGTTCAACTTCTGTCTTTCCTTCATGTTCAAATATGACCTTTCTCACCTTTTCAATCATTGAATCCCACATTTCATATACTAAGTGAAGAGTAGTCATATCTGTATCTATTTTTTAAAGAACATCATAAATAGGGGCAGTAAAAACATGTATGTAATCAACCTTCATCCACCAATTATCATCCAACAAAACTTCTTTCACGGATTGTGCCTTAGCCACATCATCTTCTTTGTAAGAGGATCATTCATCACTTATAACCATCTCTTGAAGTCCTTTTTTTCAAACTTTTAAACCTTTTTAGCATGACTATAGTTGAAGCAAATCTTGTTTGAGCAACAGAAAGCAACTTCAATGAGTTGAACCTATTGAACATTGATATTCTCATAGAATGCCCAACAATAAAATTTTTAATAAATGTAGCATCATTAGCAATTTGTGAGATCCAAAAACATTGATCATAAGCAACACTATTCTTTTCCGTATTTTTTGCTGCACAAATATTTTTCAATGCAAGATTCAAGGTGTGAACTACACAAGGAGTCCAATAAATTGAAGGAAATTCTAATTCTATAAGCATACCCGCGGCCTTACATACAGCTGCATTATCAGTTATAATTTGTACTACATTATTTGGCCCAACTTCCATAATTACATCTCTCATGTGTCTAGCAATAAAATCTTTGTCTTTTATCTCATCAAATGCATTTATTGACTTTAAAAACATTGGTCCACTATTAGTGACAGTCATAAAATTTATAAGTGACCTTTTCTGGGGATCAGTCCACCCATCACTAACAATTGTCACCCCTTTATGTTTCCATGAATTTCTTATAGGTTCCAAAAGGTTTTCTACATAAATTCTCTCTTTTGCAAGTAAAGGACCTCTCAATTTATTATACGATGGTGGCACATATCCACTAAGATTGGAAGTATTAGCTGTATAAGAAAATGCACTTCTATAATAAGGACTTCTTACTAAATTAAATGATAAACCTGAAGCATAAAACATCCTCCCAATTTCATAATCAAGAGCATCTCTTGCTTGAATATTGAAAGAAGACTCCAAAGGACCTTTTAATCTCCTTAGATCCTTATTTGTCTGATTTCCTTCATTAGATACCGATGGTAGAGGGACCTTTTTTTTCTTTGAAATCTCTATTTTCAATGTTGCTTCATTGTCTAATTTTTTAAACTCAACAAGTTTTGATGAATTTACCTTTGGACAACTTCTAACTCCTTCTCCCTTAAATTGTAATAAATGAGCTATCACTCTAGTGTAAGATCCATTGAATGAAAAATCACATAAACTGCATTTGATCACATTATTCCCTCCACTAGAAGTTTTCTTAGTTTTGAAACATATCTCAACAAAGGTTTTGTTTCATCTTCTTATTTCATAGCTTGATTATTCATCTTAATTTCATAAAAAATATATATAAAAAAATATTATATAATAAAATTGAAATAAATTTACAACATATAAATAAATTCACAACATATAAATAAATTCACAACATATAAATAAAAAATTGATATTATATAATAAAATTGAAATTAAAATTGAAATAAATTTACAACATATAAATAAATTCACAACATATAAATAAAAAATTGATATTATATAATAAAATTGAAATCAAAATTTAAATAAATTTACAACATATAAATAAAAAATTGATATTATATAATAAAATTGAAATCAAAATTGAAATAAATTTACAACATATAAATAAATTCACAACATATAAATAAAAAATTGATATTATATAATAAAATTGAAATTAAAATTGGAATAAATTTACAACATATATATAAATTCACAACATATAAATAAAAAATTGATATTATATAATAAAATTTAAATCAAAATTAAAATAAATTTATAATATATCGATAAATTCACAACATATAAATAAAAAATTATAATTATATAATAAAACAAAGGAAAAAATAATTTTAACTCTGTAGTAGGCTTTTATACTCAGTTTCAAGAAAGTTATTTTAATTCTGCAACTACAATTTTATACTGAAAACTCAAAATTAACAAAGAAACAAAATAGAAAAAAGAACATTTAAAATAAAATTACCTCGTTTCTTCTTTCAAGACTCTTCAGTTTCTTTTCGAAAAACACCAACAATTTCTATCTAATGGTTTCTTCTTCCCACCCAGACTCTTCGTTTCTTCTTTCAAGACTCTTCAGTTCCTTTTTGAAAATCACCAACAATTTCTATCCAATGGTTTCTTCTTCCCACCCAGACTCTTCTTCCCACCCAGACTCTTCAGTGCCTTCTACAAAAATAGCAACATTTTCTACCCAGTCTCTTCGGCTTCCTTCTAAAGAAACACCAATATTTGTCGTGTTCAGCTCGTATTCCGTCGTCTTCCACCACCACAGAGAACGTATTCTGTCAGGCGAGGCGACTCTTCTTCTTCTTATGTTTTTCCTCTTTTGATTTTTGGTTCGTTTCTATTGTATCTTCCAAAATTTATAGTAATTTTGAGAGAAATTTAAGAAATCAAAATATTTTATATGATATGATTTTCATATTTGAATGTATTTGTTTAGATTTTATAAATATTTTATTACCATTTCCGAGTGGATTTTGTGATTTTGGTAAAGAATACATTGATTTTGTGATTTTGGTAAAAAGATGTGTGTCCGGTAACGATTAAACGTGTCTTGAACACGTGTCTTAAGTCGTTGATCGTGTCCGACGGCGAGGAGGGTGTCCAACGCGGTGCCGTTCCCGCTCCTGCCGCGTATCCGTGTCCGCAGTGTGTCGAAGCGGGGACACGGGTGATTATTGGTGTATCCGAGCTTCATAGATAAGGTTTATAAAATTGGGAAAAATTATCAATAATGGAGAATCATAAAATTCAAACAACCATGCTCGATATCACATGTAAGTTCAATCATAAGTTCATAAATCAATCATAAGCATATGTTGCACAGGATCTTAAAATCTATGATTCTCACATAATATATATGATAGTAAGTGAGACTTACCTTGATCCATGACAGACCTAATCAAAGAACTTCAATCTCCTTTTCCTAATCTATCTCTTTCAGTCACTTTTCTTCCCCACACACTTTGATGGTCAATTACGGAGAACCATCATACTGTAGAGACAGAACCCTAATTTCTTTATTTATGTAATCAACATCCATCAGGTAGATTACTATAAATTATTTATAAAGTAAATAACATCTCATAATTACCAATAAGTCTTTTTATTTTATTAAATTACATTCATGTCTGTAATTATATTTCACATGAGTCACGTAATAAAATATATTTTATTTAATTTTTTAGACAACCCTGATTAGCTTGCTTTTTCTCTTTCTAATCTCTTTCAACTCCGGATTCAAGTAGAAAGGACATGCACACGTACAAACAAAAGTGGCAAATTTAATTCGAAATAGGGACCAGAAGAGAACATGCACATTGATAGGGACTCCGTAGTACTTCTACAGCTAGTGGACCTACGTTTGTGAATTATTTTTGTAATCAACCATAATTTGTATATTTAATTTTTTATCTATGTATTAAGTTTTATTTCTTAATTTGCAAATGCTGAATTTAGGACATACATATCCATAAAGTGGATTCAAATATTTTATTTTTTATTTCCGTCTATTTTAAAAGTTTTATTTTTTTACTATTTAGTATAAGATAATATTCGTATTAATTATAAAAATTACCTATATTATTCCCTTTAAATATATATTTTAATCATAATTTTAAAATATTTTATATGGTGCATAAAAATCCTTGCTAATTCTTGTTGTTAGTAATCAGATGGAGTAAAACAAATGAATGAAAGATGAGTCGTGAATAAATTTGAGAATATATTTTACTTTATACTTAGACATTAAGATTATAAATCTTCTCATCAATATGTTACTCAAATTGTTTAATTCGATTGCATATGAGATTTCAAATTCACATTAGTCTCAAACACTTATTAATTGTCGTAGTTTTCCTATAGTGTAGTAATAATATTCATACATACATAAAAAGTTAAATATTCATATATTTACTTTACGATTTTTAGCTCATTTTTGCTATATTCCTCTCTCATATTTCCTTCCCTCTCCCACATCCAAAAATAGAATATTACTTATAATATATTCTATTGAATGAAGCATGAAGCACAAAAGAAAAGTATAAGAGGAGAGAGAAGTTGTATAAAAGGAACTTCTTCCCTTTAAACCTTTCTAGTTGTCCTTTGTCAAAGCTTCACTGCCCCACACCATCTGGCTCATGTCCGTGGTTCGTCCTACAAGATCATGACCTTTCTCTCCCTGCTTTCATGATTTTCGTTCGCATGTATTTACTCTCATATGAATCACAACTTTGAATATATTTATGGTTCAAATTCCGCTTTGGCAAAAAAATAAAATACTTCGTGTAGGACTAAGCTTCGTCAAAAATACATATACTTTCCTTTCGTATTAATAAATTTTGTACAACACATGGCTGAGATAAACCTAGATGGATACATCTGTTTTGGAAACCCGAGTACATCCTATTAGCAAAGTACACTAACCCAAATTAAGAACCAATTAGTTGTTTAAGTCTTAATCCGAAAATAATATCGTATTGTATAGTTGATGACAGTGTGTCCTAGGATAAAATAGGTGAAAGTTTTAAGGTATTAAATTGTTCATTTATCAGATATTTATTATCTCATTTAATTTTTAGAAATTTGTGTCGGTCTTACTAATATAAAAATACATCCGTTGTGCTTATTATGTTAGGTTAGCAAAATTATTGTGAAAAAAATTTCGATGACGATTTTGTAAATACTAAATTTACATTTTACATTGATTGCAATTTAATGCGATGAGTGGAGCACAAACAGATTTGTTGGTCTCTTAACCTATCTAAAAAAGATATTTTGCATATGTTCCGTTTTCAACAATTTTAATTTATGACGTTAATTAGGGTGTAATTTGTGTTTTCACTTACTTTTTTTTTTCTTCTAACTTCTTCTATGCCCAGCTAAAGTTATTCATGTTGCGTTTTTCCTAAGGTGAAAATTGTTCTTGTAACACCTTTGCTACCACCTCAGAACGCTGCTACTGCTAATTCTCTCTCTAAGTTAGAATTTTTAAAATCATTTTTATTTTTTTATTACAGTTTAAAAATTAAAATTTTAGGAAGAGAAACTTTTTAAGTTAAAATTTAATATTGGATTCAGAATTTAGGATTTTAAAATGTATATGATTATATTTTTAATATTGGTTTAAATTTGATAAATATAAATTTGATATTGTGATTCCACATAAATTGTGGATAGAACATATGTAGAATCACATATTTTATACCAATTTTGCTCTCAATTTATGTAGAAAACTCTGCTCTGATTTCGTTATGTAAAATGTCTAAATTAATTAGTGTAAAAAGTTCTATAGTAGGGATCCAATGTTAAGCATACAAAAGTATACATCTAAAAGAAAAAAGAAGACATTTTTTCTACTTTAAGAGAAAATCTCGATCTAGCAAAAAATTACTTCCCCATCGAATAGCCTAAAATTTTATCAGTGTACGTATTCTAATGCTGTATTTGGTATCTCAAATGCAAATTCTTGATGTACTTTTCATTAGAGTCACATGAGATTAGAAGGTTGGCCCCAATACATGTTCCAAGATAAGGCCACGCACACGAGTGAAGTACCATAAGTAGATCTTTGATTACCCTACCATTTTTAAGGACCACCAATAATTAATATTAGCATATAAATGCATTGCATATGTATACAATCTAATATAACAGTTTCAATCAATCGTTAGCTTTTCACCATCAACTTTTTCGGTGGTTGAAAAAACATTTTGGTAGCTATGTGAATTGTAGGTGCATGCATGAATGAGTCATGATTGTATTTAAACACTAGCACGTACGATAGCTAGAGACTAGAATGGACAACGTGATGTCCTTTATGAGTACCCAAAATCTTCAAGAAAGAATCGACAATGTGATCTTAAGTCTACTTCAAGTGACAGTGGAAAATATATCAAGTGTGTTCTTGTTGGAGTTTAGCTAGTGTTCGCTATGGCGGGTGACATGACAAGGGTACTTAGAGTCTGATGATAATTGATAAAGTAGAAGATAATAAAATGCAAAACAAAAATTAAAGAAAAAAAGAAATATTGATTAAGTATTTTATTTCCTAGGAGTGACTTATAAGTCGCTAGTTTGTTTATAATTTGAGATTAAATTATAGATAATTTACATAATATATTTTAGAAATTTTATAAGGAAAGCTTAGAGTGATCATAGAACTAAGTTATATTGCAATATATTTGAGTGAATATTGTAGGTTTTTGTTATACTAATTTTATTTACATTAAGTATTACTGATGTACACATTGAGCGAGCCTTAGTTCTCATTTGAGATTTCATGCAGATGGTTAAACATTAATCATTTACATTAAATCTTGAATTGCTTAGTTGAACATTTTAAAAATTATTTTTCATAATTTGTTTATATGTTCACATTGTAAGTCTATACTTAAATTTGATAAAATTTCGATTCAAACCATTTTGTGTTCTTCTTGGTGCATATTTGACTATAATAATTTTTAACCACTTTCATTTTGTGTACTTCAAAAACCAATGCGAAATATCGCCGAAATTATATCAAAATTATGATAATAGATTTTGTTTGTACATGTTATGGAAAATGTTTTATCAAATGGACAGTGCCTCACCTTCAATTAAAAAAGTAAAAATTTCATATTGCATGGTTGACAATGATAGAGTTTGTAGCATATGATGTAATGGAGTGAAGTTGGAAGAATACATGTCCCGTTAGTGAAGAGCAAGGGAGTTGATGAGTTCTTGTAGTTTGTTCGCCAAAATGTAAAACCTATCAAATTGAGTGTGGGCCAAAACAAATTAGAAATATATGGATTTCTTGAGCCTCAATCCATCCAAAAATCTAGGAACACAATGGTTCAGATCCAACAATATATGCAAACATGGACGAGTGACTCTCATAGGCATATTTACTTAGCTCCATACATTGAAGGGTTAGTTTTCTAACTTTTTTTTTTCAAAATTATGGTAGTTATATAACTAAATGTTTATCATTCATAGTAAGTCACATTGACAGTTGATTATAATTATTGAGTTAGGGATTACATAGTAATGTCGTTTTATTCACTCCAAACTAGTCAGGAAATGAAAAGCTTATTACAAGGGTAAATTTTACATTTTTCATTACATTACAAGTATAAGTGTATTTGTATATTTTTTTCACCTTAATTATAGTTGTGGCTCACATAAACGTTTAATTGGGAATAGCATAACAAGGTCACTACAATTCATCTACCTTAAGGTTAGACATCTCTTAATACATGTAATAATTATTTTATGTCCAAGATGTATGAAATAATTTGTTGTCATTTCTTCCTCATTTTAGTATAATTGGTAAGTAGACTCATTCGAATGTCACTACTACGTGATATACTAGATTAGTAATGTTGCTATTATTAACTCATAGATAGAGGTAACACATCTAAACATAAGATGATTTATTTTTATCTTTATGATCACAACATAATCATGTGGGTGAAATGTTTCAAATCTTGAGTGATCAATATCCACCGTCCTATGATAACATCCAAAAGTTGAGAGAGCAATAGACTACTTTTCTTCTCTAGCATACATAATACAATTTTATTTTATTGTTCATAAAACTTTTAGGTTAGATTAAATGATTTTGTATAGATTTTTTAGTTCAAATATTTATTTATTGTTATTAAGAATTTTCTCTATTTTAGGTTTTGGTTTAAAGCCAAAATAAATATAATTTAAAAGAAAAAAAAGATGTCCAAAGTTTACATCAAACCATGCATAGCCTGATGTAAATTTTTAACACCTTTAACTTCTTTTTTTATTACAAATTTACGTCTACTGTTTTCCAGACCAACTTAAAATAGAAATTTTTACATTGAAAGTTTGATCCAACTTAAATTTACATCATCCACATCCACGTCGAACTATTAAGTGTAAAATCCCTAGATAACAAACATAAGAGGCCTCTTTTGTACTAGTGATTCGAGCATTTGTGGGTCCAAGTGCATTATTGAGGTAGGTGTTATATATGTCTATTGTATTATCGAGATTGAAAATGTTGTTATTTTTTGTATCTCAAATACAACAATACATGAATGTGTCCATTGAATTTGTTTGTTGGTGTAATTTTTGTTTAATTTAAAGTGTGTTGTTTACTTCCGAGTAATTTGAAATTTGAATATTGAAATTATATTTTTTTAGGACTGAATATCACAAGATTATTACAGTTATATTAAGAATTTAGGAATAGTAAAACCTTTAGGAATAATAAATTATTATAACCTTTAGGAGTGACTTAATTATTTAGTCACTCTTTGTCTAAAATAATAGGGAGAGTTATAGAAAATTTACAAATGTAATTTAAATTGACTATAGGCATAATATGTATTGTAATATGTTAGGGTTACATTTTGTTTTTGTTGTATTAATTTTATTTAAAGTAAGTATTATACTCATACACACATTGAGTGAACCTTAGTTCCTGTTTGAGATTTAGTACAAATGGTCGAACATTATTCCTTTGCATTAAATCTTGAATTGTTTGATTGCATAGTTCGAGAAAAATATTTTTCATAATTTGTTAATATGTACACATTGTATGTCTAACATTATATTTGGTGAAATTTTGGTTGAAAGCATTTTTTGTTATTCTCTAAGTGCATACCTCATTATGGTACTTTGTTACCACTTTCATTTTGTGTACTTCAAACACTAATGCAAAATGCTACTACAATTTTATCAAATTTAAGATAATAAATTTTTTTTGTACATGTGTAGCGAATTATGAAAAATATTTTTTTCAAATGCCTAGGGCCTCACCTTCAATTACACAAGTGAGAATCACACATTGTATGACTAATAATCATGGAGTTTGTAACCTACGTAGTTATGGACCAAAGTTGAATGAATGTACTTTACGTTAGCTGTCTAAAAAAGGAGTTGATAACTTCTTGCAATTTGCTGGACAAAAGTGGAAAACCTATTAATTAGACATACTATTGTCCTTGCGTTCGTTGTCTGAATCAAATGTTTTAGGATCTTAGGAAGATACATGATCACAAGTTTATCTTTTGCATAGTGAAGATTTATACAATATAGACATGACAAGGACACATTCCTACTGTGTCAAGAACAATAGAAAAATTTGAAGAAGGGATGGATGATCACTTAGAAGAGATGACACATGATGTTGATGAAAAAAATTTTGGAAGACTCATGTGTATGATTCTTTGAAGTTTGATTTGGAGCAACAATTGTGCCCATGATGTAGTAAATATACATGATTGTTAACAATTTTAAGATTGTTCAGTTTAAAAGGAAGAAATGGAAGGACTAATAGAAGTTTCACCGAATTGTTCAAGTTGTTGAAGGAGACACTTCCAGATGATAACATGTTACCTAATCGTAACTATGAGGTGAATAAGATATTATGTCCTATGGGTTTGGAGTACAAGAAGATATACACATGTCACAATAATTATTTAATGTACAAAGATGAGTTTGCTACATTGAGGGTTTGACCAATATAACATCCCAAATTTTTCGCATAATAGGAACTCTATCGCATAAAAATTCTATAATAAGCCTAAATATAAATCTTCATACATTCATAAAAGTATTTCAAAATATACTTCTTTACATGAGATTCGATAAAAATATCTTTATACAATCACAAAATAAAAATTAAATTAAATTAAATTAAACTTCTCCATCAACGCACCGACGAGTCACACCACATGTCAAACTCTCTCCTCACGTTAACACATTATTATCGCAAATTTAAAAATAAAATAAACACCACACAAAAATAAGGGTAAGCTAGAGAGTTTAAATAAATGTATATTCATAAATTAAATTTCTATCTCAATCAAACTACAAACATCAGACTTTCATGTTTCATCTCATATATCACATTGTCATTATCACACAATTCATCAAACTATTGACGTCACCTACAAATAACACCACTTCACCTTCTAATTACCTAATTTCAATGAAAGAATTACAAGAACAACACCCCAGCATGATCACCAACCCTTTGATCTCCAAATAACAAAATGATATTTTATGTTAAAAATCAACTCACTCCACACTTAAAATTTGTTTAATTCACAATTTTATTTGGTTTTTGTTAATAATTGATTATGAGAGTCAGAAAAAAGGATTTGATTACTAATTTTTGGTATTTTGATTGAATTTGAGCAGAAAAACATTGGATTAGAATAAGAAGGAATGAAGCCTTGAAGGAGTAAGAGAAAGGAGCAAAAATTGAGTAAAAAAAGCCAAACCCGACTTATCAAACTTGAGCCTGGTGCAAGAGAACCCGAGAACAAGGTTAGAGAAATGTGTTCGACACACATTACATGGATCCGACGCAGGTTGGACTTCAAAACTTGGATTTGCAACAGACTCCGGTAGTGCTCGACATAGCTAACCTAAGTCAAGCATGAGTGTCGATATTTAGAGTTTATTTAATAAACATTTCGCATTAGGTTTACATCTTAAGCTATTGGAGATTTAAAATCACTCATGGAAGACATTTTTAAGATTTCTTATGGATTCTTCTTCGTATTATAGTACTTTGTTCTAAGATTTAGTATTCTCATGTCTATGAGGAGTGTTAGGTTAAACATTTCTAAACTCTCATGTAATTGTTTCTACTTTAATATTTATGTCTTTTCTTTCATTATATCAATATTTTAATTCTATTCATAGTGCTTGTTATGTTGATTCATAACTCAATCATTGATTCATAACTCGATTATTAATTCATGAGAGTATTGAAAAAATATATCTTGCATTTGGATTTGAATTAAATTACCAAATGAAAGCTTATATCTTGGAATAAAGTGTGATTCAATAGTTGTCTTAAAACCCTTGTGCAAGTGCAAGATTCATTTATATAATTGATCAAAAAATTGACAGTTAATAGCTAATCTTAGGCTCATTTGCAGAGGGATTGGGGGTTAGTATTTTTGTGGGTAATATTGATTATTGATAGGAAAGAAAGTAAATGTTTTTCTTATACATGAGATTGAAGGTTGGTGAGATTTAACCCTGATAAGTTCATCATATTATTGTTAATCCTTTTTTTTGCATTCAACTGTTAATAAAAATATAAAATATTCTTTTAATTGTTTTTAAATTTCTGCAAATAAAATCCAATTATGGAAGTGTTCTTGAATTTGTATTTATTATATTATCTTGCTCAAATGATTTGGGAAGAACGATAATTTTATTATTTGCTACATTGTGACTAGTGCACTTGCCATCATTAGCAAAAGTAGGCTAACACTTGGCCAAGCTTTTTTTCTCAAACAATGACTCAAATGCTTCTTCCCTAAATGCACTAGAGTTTTCAATAGAACTTTAGAGCTTAGAGTAATAAAAAAATGTCAATGTTACAAACAAATAAAATATATGAAGCTTTCAAACATATTTTATAAGTACAAATAAACTTATAATAACATGTAGTGTTTCTTCATCAACCATTTTTCCCTTGCGACCTATATGGCCTTATCTAGTTTTACTAAACACTTCAGCTCTAGTGACTTCCTCTCCATCAATCTATTAATAAAAAATTGAAAATTAATAGTAAAACATATATCACTAAAAAGTATTAGACATATAAATGAGACATAACCTAATAATATCAACTTGAACTCTAGCAAAAAGTTTATCAATCTCATACGATGCATATAATTTTGCTTAGACCTAGTCATTGCATTCCTTTTACTAATGTTCTATATTTTGGAAAGAAAAACATGCACCAATACAAACGTATTATCATATCTTAACCAAAATATATATGAAATAAATTGAGATGGATAAAACCTAATTGTCCATAGATGAGTTCATGAAAGAAATGGATAAGACCAATTATTCAAATTTATTCTTAGTAGCTTTTTCAATTTGGGTTCATAGCAGCTTTTTCCTAGAAGTTTACTAATAGTAATATTTCATATTAGTTTCTTTACTTAAAGTAATAACACACAAAATGAACATACCTTGATAGTATTATTCTTTCAATATGTTATTTATTGCTTGAAATTATCTTCAGAAATGGACAATGAACAATATTTCAATTGTTCCTTTAAAGTGAAATATTTCTAAAAATATATTCTCTTGATATAAGTGAAATATAACACTTATTTTGACTCCATGCATCATTTATACTATTAAAAACTACTTTTTTTTCTTTTTCAGAAATAATAAATATATCCTAATAGAAGACATTATAGTCATTCACATGTTATAAATATTTAATAATTCTATCAAAGATAAAGATAAAAATTTTATTCAAATACCATAATATATTTTCATATTTGATTCTTGTGATCCTTAACCAAAGTCTTAAAATTTGTATATATTAGATGACAAAAGTTTGAATTTCTTACTTTAAATCACTCAACCCATCAATCATAGGCAAGAAAGAGCAAAAATCAATCTTGCAAGTATATAGCAAAATAACACAAGAAAACAACACCACGAAATCCATAAATCCACCTTGGATTTAAGGTCATTTAGTACTACAAGGGCATAAATGATAATTTCACATTTATGGGATGCATAAGGAAAGCACTGGGTACAAAAAGTAATCTGCCATCTTTAGTTGATGTGTTGTCCTTACTCGTTACTCCGATATGCCATATTTTCCCACTCAGTTCGATGACAAATTCTTCCTCCACCCCCATACCCTCTTCCTGCACCCCCATATAATTTTTTTATTCCATGACTGCCCTTCATAAAATTATATAAATACCCTCTCCTTCGTTTTTTGAAATTGTGAACCGGATGGGGGTGCATCCGGTTCTCATTTAAAAAAAAAAATACAAACCGAACGACTCCATCCGGTTCTCAACCCAGCAGATCGGAAAATCCTCAAATTCGCCGTCGACAGCCCCCCAAATCCCAAATCAACTACTCTAATTATCAATATCACCTACTAATTGCTAATAAACATCATAAATTGGTTACCTAATGCTTCTATGAGGAATTAATTGAAAGATTTTGAATAACGAAGAAACGGAAGTCGCGAATGGCTTACCTAAACCGGACGAAGGTTCTCTTAACCAAACGGTTTGTATTTTTTTTTTAAAATGAGAACCAGATGCACCCCCCATCCGGTTCACAATTTCAAAAAACTGTAAATCGGATGGCCTGGTCATCCGGTTGTCAAAATAAACAACCGGATGACCAGGCGATCCGGTTTACAGTTTTTTGAAATTGTGAACCGGATGGGGGGTGCATCCGGTTCTCATTTTCAAAAAATTAAACCGGATGGCCTGGTCATCCGGTTGGGAAGGGGAGGGGTTTTATTAAGATAGGGGTATTTATGTAATTTCATGAAGGACAGTTATGGAATAAAAAAATTATATGGGGATGCAGGAAGAGGGTATGGGGGTGGAGGAAGAATTTGTCCAGTCCGATCTGCTATGTTTTGATCTATTTGTACTAAGCCGGATCTATTGTGCTTTGAAAACCTTTAAGAAAAGTGTTTCAAGTAGATACCCTCCCCAGGCTATTGCATTCTATACCCCCATGGTTTGAAGTTGCACCCGGTGGAGGTGGTGCAATGTCAAAACTGTCCCCCAGTCATCTTCTTCCTCCGTCATTGAACTGTAACCCTAAGCTAGCCTTATCTTCTCTTGGATATCCAAATAGACAATATTAAAGTGATTTCACGAGAGGTTGGTTTCCTTGTTCTTATAGTTCGTGACCTATAACCGGAAGATAGGGGCAAAGTTTGCTTGCTCTTTACTTAGGGGTTACTCCTAAACATGCTCTTCTTCTTGAACCTAGTTAAAGTGCCTCGTAAGGATGATTATCACTATATAATAAATAAAAGAAAGTTAGGTTGTTATACAAAAATCTTCATTATCACTCTTTCTATTTTGAAACTTTGTGTATATTTCAAATATACAGTAATTTAAAAAATGTATTTCAAATAGACATTTTAATATATTACATAATGTTAATTTTGAATATATATTTTATTACAAATTGTATAATCTAAAATATAAATTTTAAAAAAGAATAGAATTGAAATTTCAATTTTTATAAGTTGGAGCTCCGATGAGGTATGGAACTCTGCTTTGTTTTTCTTCTCTCCGCCTTGATGTTGTCGTCAATTCTTCTTCCTTATTAGTGACAAGATAATCCTAACTTTCACCGTACATTATATTATAAGTACATCTTTTACGGTTTAGGGTTCCAAGAGTTTGTTTCCTCCTTGCCACCCTCTTGCATTGTCTCCCGCTTCAACTTCATCCGCTACCACCATGGTGGGAAACTGTTCGTCAGACTTTATCCATACGAATTTGCCTCAAAACCTACATAACTAGCAAAGGATGAATCCTCCAATGAAGAATTATGAAACCTCTTCTTGTTGTTCTTCAAAATTTGTGCTCTTTTGCTTGTATATAGATTTTGACTGCCTTGTTGTACTTAATAAGTTTGTACTGTTGGAAAAATTAAGAAAATATTAGAAAAATTAAATAAAAATTAGACAAAAGCAGAACTTAAATAATAAAATAATATCATTTTTAATTTAAAATTTTAAAACATTATATTTGTAAATTTTTTTATTTTTTTATTTTTATTTATAACTTAGACTTATATTTAAATATCTAATATATATTTTCTTCTTTTTTTTAAAAAAAAATTCACAACTTACAATGCATATTTTTTATTTGAAGATAAATGACAAAAGTAAATGCATATTTTTTATTTGAAGATAAATGACAAAAGTAAAAAATTTTCTTTCGAAGTCAGTTTTTGTGAGTTATATTTGTTTATTATTTTTTATACTTCGACAGAAAAAAGTTATTGGTAGATAGTACTATTAATGTTAGAATAATGATCCTCTACAAAAATGATAGACTAACTTATGATGATAGTAATTATCAATGTTATTTGTTGTACTTTTACTATTTGATTTTGTTATCTAAAATACAGTTATCAAAATATTTTATTTATTCACTAGAGTTGTAGATTTTTTTTATTTGTTAGAAATTTTGAATGTAGATTTATAATTATTTTCATCGTTTTTGTTAAAGATATAAATAACATTAAATTATAATATATATATATATATATATATATATATATATATATATATATATATATATAATGTCCTTACTGTTCGTTGATTCATCATTCAAGTTCGCAGTTCAACTATAATTAATAAAGTAATTTTAGAACTATCTTCTTCTTATTACTTTTTTCTTATTAATTTATTTTATTGTTTTAGCCTTGAATAAAAGAAGACTTTAGTTGTTTAATTTTCGCATTAAAGTAATGTTTTATATACACAACTTACGTTTGTTTATTTTTTTTTTAATTTTGTAATTGTCATTTTTTATTGTTTCAATTTTTAATAATTAATTATTTGAAAAATTATTTGATAATAAATTAGTTATTAATATATGTTATTGAATTATTTAACAAAATATTTAATTTGATTTTGTAATTGTTAATTATTTGTCATTTTTTCAATTTTTAATAAATAATTATGTCATTTATCCGAGAAGTTATTGAATAATAAATTAGTTATTAATATATGTTAATGAATTATTTAAAAAATTATTTAATAAGTAATTTAATAAAATATTATTCTGTAGTTATTTTGTTAAGTATATTTAATATGTGATAAACTATTTAGTAGTGTCTTTGATTTTTTTAGAAATTATTTAATTATAAATTAGTTATTATTATATATTAATATGTTTTAAGGTTTAGTTTGTTATGTATACTTTGGTTTTATATTATTTTGTTGTATGTGTATTTATTGTATTGTGTAAAAATAGAATGAGTAAATAAAAGAAATATCATTATTAGATTAAGTAAACAAATGAATATGAAAAGTAAATTAGGACAATAACATTATTGTTATTACATAATGATAAATAAATTATTAATATGGTGTTGTGTTATACTTTGATCTTTTTCTTTATCTTCGAGATTGTCTTTGTTCTTCATGTTCACTAGATATAGTAAGAGCTGGTGAAAGTGGATTATCATCATTGTTTTTCACTTGGTTGTCCTTATTTGAATTATGCGACCTGTGTGAAGGCATTATGGATCGATAACCGTATATGGATGATACTAGACAAAATAGGAGGTTAGTGTCATTGTGGAAGTGTCAAACATTTTTTTTATGGAGAAGAAAATTTTGGCTAGAATGGAAAAGTGGTATAAGTGGACAAAACTTGTAAGTATGAAATTTGGGAAGACATATTGCGTTGAATTTAAAGAGATATATTTTTTACTTTAACAAGTAATTAGATCATAGTTTTAGCGTCTGACCAACCAATGCAAGTGTAGATCAAATACATAGTTTAAAAGCTTTGGGTAAAATATTTTAATAAGTTCTCACGCATTAGTTCTCCTTCTTAGTTTAGTGTAAACAATGATCATATGTAATATAAAAAGATATAAGAGAAAGAGAAAATACACATAGTAATTTATATTGGTTCAGTTGTCATAACAGACTACATCCAATTCTTGATCAAACTAGTCAGGTTCAACTAAGTAGAATAATATTGTGAAGTACATGTCTAGTATTTTTTGGGCTTGAGTATTCTTTATTTGTATGTATTACAAAATTATGAAAAAAAAATCGCAAATGGGTAAGGCCTCTCATTCAATTACAAAAGTGAGAAATTGACATTGCATGGTTGATCATGATGGAATTTGTAACATATGTAGTAATGGAGAAAAGTTTGATAGATACACGTTGCGTTAGTGAAGAGTAAACGAGAGTTGACAAGTTCTTGCAGTTTGCTCACCAAAATGGGAAACCTATCAATGGACCATATTACTATCATTACATTTGCTGTCTAAATCAAATATGAAAGGATTGGAATGAAGTACGTGATCATTTGTTCTTCTTCAATATGGTGAAGAGTTATACAATATGAACTTGGCACGAATAAATATTAGACAACCCTACTATGTCAGGAACAACAAAAAATTATGAAGAATGAATGATTGATCATTTAGAGAACATGATATGTGATGTGGGTGAAGAAAATTTTAGAAGAACTCATGTGTATAATTCTTTAAAATCTGATTCAGAGCAATAATTGTACTTAGGATGCAATAACTTTAAGTGACTATCAACAACTTTAAAATTGTCTATATTAAAAGCAAGGAGTAGATGGACTTAAAAGTTTCACTGAAGTGCTAGAGTTGTTAAATGAGATGCTTATATAACAAAAACATGTTACAGAATAGTAACTATGACATTGATGTGTATCTTAAGCCTTTGATTGAGGCATGGATGTCTTTGATGCATGCTATGAAGATAATTTTCATTTGCATGCAATGTTATTTTGTGTAATAAATGATTTTTCTACATATGATAACTTTAGTGGTTACAACATGAAGGTTCATTATGCATGCCCTATATGTGAAGAAAACACTAATTATGCTCAATTATGCATGGGGCAGGAGACTGTGTACAATTGACATCGAAAGTTCCTTTCTCATAGTTATATTTATCGTAGAATAGAGAAAACATTTAATAGATGGTAGGAAGATGAAGTTGCATCGACACCTCACAATGGTCAACAAGTATATGATAGTACAAAACATTAATACTGTGTTCGGAAAAGCACAAAAGAGGACCACTAAGAACAAACATTTGTAAGAAACTATTATGTAGCCCGATTTATCTGAGATGAATGTATCCTATTGAGAGATAGATGAAGATATGGAAAGGATATGTCAAGAATCAATATCGGCCAAAAGCTTCAATTGTTGAAAGGTATATTGTAGAAGAAGTCGTTGAGTTTTGTTCGGGATATATGCCAAATTGTGAACCAATAAAAGTTTCCAAAACACAGCATGATGAGAGATGTGAAGGTAAGAATATTCAAAATATGAAGATTAGAAATGTAAGTCACCAATAAAAGTTTCTAAGACTCAACATGATGAGAGATGTGAAGGTAAGAGTATTCAAAATATGAAGATTAAAAATGTAAGTGGAAAAGAATTAGACCAAGAGCATTTGCACATATTGAATAACACTAATGAGGTTATTCTCTACATTTCACAACATATTTATGAAATCAAAGTAGCACTAGATGAATAAAAATGGACATAATAAGACTTTCTTAGCTTGGTTTAAGAAAAAGATTTATGATAAACCTAATATTTTGAATACCTATCCAGATTTTTCTAATTAACCTAAATCTCAGCACAAACCAAAAAATGGCTCATCCTTCCATGCTCTTTGAGTTCTTCCTTTATGGTCTTTTTATATTGTAACTGGTTTTATAACCCAAAATTAAATCACTTATATTTTTACAAAATCTTATGATTATAAAAAAATATATTTGTGCAATTTATATAAAACTAATAAGAAGAAAAAAAAAATTTAATATTTAAATACAGGGTCTTCTATAAAAATTTTATCTTCTTATATTCTCTTACATTATTTTATTTATTTAATTATTTTTTGTGCACGTATATCAATCTCATAATATTATTTTATTTAATAGATCTAAATATAAGATTTCATTTTCTTGATTGTATGATAATTATATATATATATATATATATGATATAAATTATTCTTAATTCGTGGAAATTTTTTTTCTCTCATACTTTTGAAGTTTAACCGTGTTATAGGTTTTAGGACCGTTCCATTAATGTTATCACAAATAAAAAGAGAAAAAAATCACAAAAATTACAAATATTTTTTAAAAATATTTTTATATTTATATTTGAACAAATAAATAATTAAATGATTTTCTACCATTAAAAAATTATTTTAAATTTAAGCAACAGAGAAACCTATATTTAAATATAGAAAAAAATTGTAACAAGCCACAAGCTAAGCTACGCCCGCCCCTAAACGGCCGTTTAGGTACTGGTGTGACCCATCTTCATTGGAACCCTATGCACTGCACCATCTCTGCATTCACTTCAGCAAAATGCTGTTAGTGTGACCCATTTTCATTGAAACCCTATGCACTGCAGCATCGTTGCTTTCACTTCAAACTTTTCATTCTCCTGTTCCACCCCTCAATTTCTCTCTCCTTCTGTCTTCTACATTCATCACAATGTCCACCTTCGGAGCCGCAAATACCAATCCCAACAAATCTTTTGAGGTAATAATAATAACGATATTCCCATTCTTCAATGTTGAATCTGTTACATTCTTTGTTCAGTGTTTTATTTTTCCCTCGAAAATGAAAATTTCAGGTCGCCCAACCACCCTCTGATTCAATTTCCAGTCTTTCGTTCAGTCCCAAGGCCAATTTCCTCGTCGCTACTTCATGGGATAATCAGGTTTCCTTCTCTCACTCTTTTAATTAAAATTTTGTTTATTACCAAATGCTAAACCTAAATGCTGAAGACATAACAAGAAACCCTAAATGCTTAAGCTTCATTCTAATTTTCTGTCAATTTCTACTTTGATAGGTTCGATGTTGGGAGATAACAAGGAATGGGACTGCTGTCTCCAGTACTCCCAAGGCTTCCATTTCTCATGACCAGCCGGTAATGAATATGAACTCCAAATTCCAATAGGTTTTATTAGAAAACATGTATTGTTGTTTGGGACTGAAGTGGCATTGGCCGTTGGGGCACTTTTTGAACGTGCTTTTTGTTTTATTTGTGAAGGTTTTGTGCTCTGCTTGGAAGGATGATGGAACAACAGTTTTTTCTGGGGGCTGTGACAAGCAGGTCAAGATGTGGCCACTTACTTCTGGTGGACAACCAATGACTGTTGCCATGCACGATGCACCTGTGAAAGATCTTGCCTGGATACCGGAGATGAATCTTTTAGCTACTGGAAGCTGGGACAAGACCCTGAAGTATGCATCTTGATTATTTTTCTGCGTGTTGAAATTAAGAGGGTTTATAGTGATGTTGTGTTATTATAAAAGGATGGCATGTCTCAGGAGGTTGGTATGAAAGAGCAATTGATATTGTCAAATAAGGTGAACTAAACACACATACTAAGAGGGGCTCTGGATTTAGTTAGCTGAGGTGGCAGGTAGTTCGTATTTTAGGTTGGCAGGGGATTAGGAGGCTTGTGTCTGCATGGGAGATGGTAGTAATAAACATTGCAGTTCTTTAGGTTTGGTGTATAAATGGGCAAAAGAGTATTTTTCCTTGAGGAGTGTAGTTCTTGGTCTTCCCTTTGTCGCTGTAAAGTATACACCTTTTAATTAAATAAAATTTCTCTCAACAAAGATCCTAGTATGGGTTGCGGTGCCTAGTTTAAATGAACCTTATTCTAGTTAATAGATGACATTTTTTTTAAGTGTAAAACAAAGTAACCCGTGTTGTATATAAATTGCACTAGTCAAATGTAACACATGCTATGAACATTTGAAAATTTTCCAAATTTGCTTTGGGATCACTTAAACTACATCTGTTTGGGCCACAATTTCTGTTAATGTTTTGGTGGGGTGACCATTTATTGCGTGCTCGATTCTGAATATTGTAGTGTGCATATGTTTATTATTAGGATAGGCTAGGAAGCATACAAATAGAATAACTGTGCTTATAAAATGTATATCTCAGAATGTTTGGATTCATTTGGAACAGTTTATTCTCACTTTCTGTCTTTTCATGAACTTGCTGAAAGAGAAGTTTAGATATAATAACCATTTTATGCATTATTACTAAATACTTGGTTCATGGTGTGAAGCTTTGGTGAAATGACCATTTTTCCTTCTTTGTTTTATCTTTAAGAAGTTTATGATTGTTTCTTTGGATAACATTGTGCCACTTGTATTGAAAACTTCCAGTGTAAAAAATGGCATTTTCTGTACTATTCTCTTTCCTTGTTATCTCTGTGGTGGATTATGTTGAAGTTTTAACTAGTTAGTAAATTATTTTACACTGTACTTTCTTTATTTTAGGTACTGGGATACAAGGCAACCAAATCCAGTGCATACACAACAACTTCCTGATCGGTGTTATGCAATAACAGTCAAACATCCTCTGATGGTAGTGGGAACTGCTGATCGAAATCTGATTGTCTTCAACTTGCAAAATCCTCAGGTAATCTTGCAATCTTCTTTCTAGATTATTTTTCAGTGTTGTTGTTTGTAGGTTTGTATGAAATAGTTGCCGTCGTAATGTAAATTTTGACTTTTATGCTTAGGAGATGAAGTTTCAACTTGAAATTCTATTACTGTTGTGTAATTTGTGTAACATGAGTGCTAGTGATAGGCTCAGAAGTGCAAGCTTCACTGCATGATACTGTAATTGATACTTTATAACAAGAAAATAACAAGAAATGAAAGATAATCTTATAGTGGTGTCTTATCAGCCCAAATCCACAGGCTCCCCTCACCCGAGAATATTCTCAGTGATCTCACTCTCTATAGCTCCTGCCCACCTCTACACTACTTCCCCTTATTCTTTTTAAGTGATCAAGTGACAATATGAAATCTTTTAATCTTGACTATCCATGTTTGGTTGAACGACCTAAATTTACTCCTCTTATTAAAATCACCTCCACTTGATATGGCCCGTTTATGTATACAGTTATTTTTCCACCTCTTACTTGCTATTTTCACGTGATTTGTTTGTATTCACTTGTTCTATTCTTTTTGGTTTTACATGAATTTAACAAGGAGAAATTAAGAAGCACCAATTTCATATTGATACTTGAGGAGCTATTCATATCCATAAATATCAGTAATATATGTTATTCTGCTAATTTATATTGAAATCCCAACAGACTGAATACAAGAGAATTGTATCTCCGCTGAAATATCAGACAAGATGTGTTGCGGCTTTTCCAGATCAACAAGGTTTTTTGGTATGTATTCAACTGTGACTTACATTTAAATACACCAATAGAAGTCTTATTGTTTCCTTCTTTACTTTATTTAATCTCATTGCTGCTATGATATGGGGCAATTTGGCACATGGTTTAGGCTTACAAATTAATGTTTTGAAGATTCTCTACAGCTCAAGGATGCTAAAACCTATGTTGCAATTATGGAAAATTTCAAATATCTAGGATATAAATTTACAAAATATACATATATAAGAAAATATAATTTATACAAACATGACCAAATTGTAGAAATGATAAAAAAGAAAATACAAAAGGGCAAAACTTATAAAAATGAGTATCTATTTTTTTTTCTTTAATCGTGTGGTACCTCCTGGTACATACCCATGATCACTGGACATGTACTAGGTTTGAGAACATAGCCAATGTGTGTTAGAAAAAAATTATTGTTATCTTCTAGAATATCTTGCACAATTGTTGTCTCTGCTGTACTTGTCAACCATATTATAGGGTCCTAGTGTGTAATTTTCTTGTCAACTTTTTGTATTTCAGATTGTATATTTTTCAATACTAATAGGTCAACTGAGAGTGATCTCTCAAGTATCAGTTTTCTCCAAAACTCCTTATTCTTGACATGGTATGAGTGGTCCAATCCTACTATGCTTGTCACTTCATGCCTATTCAAATCTAATGTTATTCTATTAATATTTCTTTCGTGTGTACCCAGCTTTAGGGTTAGGGTTTTAGGCAAGTTCCTTGCCTCTTTTTGTATCCTATATATATATATACATCAATAAAATGCACAACAGTGTAAGTTGAATACACTATGTTCTATCCATCTTATTTGTTCAAGTTGGTATCAAAGCGGGTACAATCCCGCTCTATTTCCTTCACTGTCTTCAACAACGTCTGCTGTCGTGATTGTTGCTCTCAAGTGTCATGGCCATCTTCTGTTAAAAAGATTTAGGGTTACCCTAATGGTCGTGCGACCAACTGACTAGCCACGCGCTATCACGCGCCAATTTATGCTCATCCCATTTGTGGCATGTGTCATCCATGTGCAACCTTCTTGTTGCGAGAGCCACTTGGCAACACCTCCAACTGACTAGCTGGACTCTTTTGTCTCCATTTCTGACCTCATTTTATTGTTCCAATGAACCTGTGTTGGGACACACGCTCTCACGATTTTAGGGTTTCTCTTCTATGTTCTTAGCTTTGGTCACTATTGGCTTCAATAGGGTCTGCTCCTTTCTTTTCAGCTACTCTGACCATCACAAGTGCAAGGCTCAATTGGAAGAATTATTCATCCTGGTCTGCCTTTGTGGAATTATGGTTCCTTGGTCAAGGATACCGTGACCGCTTTGAAACTGAACTTGGCTCTATTTCTGATGCATACAAATCCCATTGACAAAGACATCTATGATTCTCCTAATAAGCTAGTATCTCTTAAATAAACAATGATATGACCTTTATTGCGAGGAAGCTCAAGTTGTTGTTGATGTGACGATGTTATTGCAAACTAATTCATTGGAAGAAATTAAGAAATTGTACTAGTTGGACATGGTAATAATTTTTTCGTGCCATGAATACAAACTTTGATGATTTTGTGATCAAATTCTATCTACTCAAGAAGTTTGTTTAGTGGAGAGAACACTTTTTGTATATTAGAGACTCCTACCATACAACACTTTTTGTATATTAGTAATTAGAATAGTGCTTCATAAAGAGCAATAACAATGTAAGCACGATAATGGTTGTTGTGGATAAGTTCACCAAAGACAATATTTCATCCCAGCTTCCCATATGATCTAATATATAAGTTCACTAACAATTCTTTGAAAGATTTATTGTGCTCTCTAATTGTCCATTTGTTTGAGGATGATAAGCAAAACTAAGTCTCAATCTAGTTCCTAAGGCTTCTTGTGAGGCTTGCCAAAACCTATAAGTGAACTTAGGATCTCAATTAAAAACTATGTTGGAAGGTATACCATGAAATCCCACTGTCTCCTTGATGTATAGCTGGGTCAATTTCGACATAGATATCCTTAGACTATACTATCACTCAAATTGCATCGATTCCCTTAACTAAATGTCGCAAATTAGCATTGATGTTCATGACAATGCTATCCCATTTCCATTCTGACACCTCCAACTATTGCAACAATCTACCCAGTCTCTGATGCTTTACCTTGGCTATCTAAAATGTTAAATATATTGTCGCAAATTAATTTACATTACCCTTCATGTTAGATCATCAGAAAAATCTGTGTCCTAATACATTTCAGTCATGCCACGATGCAAATTAAGTGATGACAATCTAACTTGAATTAGCTTGATTTAGACTAACAAACTTAAATTTGTTTATATTTTTATGAATTTTAGAGCAACGAGCACAGAATTAAAGATGATCATTAGTAAACACATTTAATCCATAAGGATTGTATGTGTGAAAACTTGCATCTATAAGAACACATACACAAGATTACTAACACAACAAAATAATGAAGATGATAGAACAAAAACTGTTAGAAGCTTATAAACTTATAATAGAATGCAAATGAAACAAGATGAAGAAAGAACAAGAACATCTCGACAATTCAAAGGAAATAAAGAAAAGAATGAAAGAGAAGGACTTATGGTTTGATGAATGATGCCACACCACTTGAAGGAGCTTCAAGATAAGTGTTGATTTCAGTCGCCACTTAATCCTGTATTCTAAGATAAGACCAAAGCAAGAAGAGAACTCTCTTTCAAAGACACTTTAGAAATGTTCTAGAAATTACTCTCTCATTCAATATATTCCAAAAGTTCTTTTACAAGGAGAAGAGTAGGCTCTTTATAGCCTTGAAATCTGAAAATACTAATCCTAATAAAATGTAAATGCACCTAGAAATCGAATGCAAATCAAACCTAGAATGGCCTAACATGTGGCCAAGATTTTGAATTACAAAGGAGGGAAGAAATTTAAAATTCAAAATTAAAAAAAGGCAATGATGGAAATTGAGACATGCTTATCATGTTAAGGTCATGCTTCTCTTGCTACCTTGTATGCACTCCTTGCCTCTTTGTACAACCATTTGGCCGATAATTTGGAGACTTGTTTTGGGCTTGAAGGGCTTCAAAATTCTGCTTTCTTCCTTGCCTTCCAATGCTTACACCCCCTTGTCTTATTGGACTTAACAGGCCCAAATGCAAAATATTTTTTGCTTGTATTTTTGACATGAAAGAAAATGAGAGTAAATTTCTACTATCTAAAATTTTACAGACAAAATAAACTTTATTCTATAAGAATTTATTTATTTATAACTATTTCTGATCTCCCTATCCATGCAGTCATTACTTACTAAGTCTACTCTTGGGACCTTTCTTTAGAATCATCTTCTTGATATCCACATCATCGTATAGGGAGCCTAAGTCTCACTTCTACCAGTATGGGATATTTGGTGGAGTATTTAAATGTTTGGTTCTCCCCTTGGGTACTTATCATTTGTAACTACTTGATTCTGTTTTTGATGCAACCATATTATAAATTGTCACAACTTCATTGATTATGTTGCAACATTCTCCTTTATAGTTCCTATATATTCTGCAACGTACACAGATTACAAATCATGATTCTGTTTTGTATCTTGGTCATTAGACCACTTCAAGACTCCTGAACTTTTTCATTTTCTCTTCACTTTCTTCTTCTTCCACTTCCCCTCAGTTTGTGTTTTCTTGAACATCTCCTTGCTTTCCTTGAACTATATTTGACTTGTATTACATATACAAATTCAAACGTTAATACTCTTGCTTTTCCTGCTGTTATTCTTGTCAAATCCTTGCTGTATATCTGCTGAAAGTTATTCTTTTTGCTTCAATAATTTGAACTTCTGGCATTATGGAGTATTGACTGTACACTGTATCTCTGTAGGTTGGCTCAATTGAAGGAAGGGTTGGAGTACATCACCTGGATGATGCACAACAAAGCAAGAATTTTACTTTTAAATGTCACAGAGAGAACAATGAGATATATTCTGTCAACTCCTTAAATTTCCATCCGGTAGTACACCATATAAAATCAAAATTAGTTTAATTTGTTTTCAAGCTGTAGATTTAATATTCTTCTATCTAAGATCTGATTTTATGTCTTGGCTTTCAGATACATCACACTTTTGCTACTTCTGGATCTGACGGTGCTTTTAATTTCTGGGACAAGGACAGTAAACAGAGGCTCAAGGTTCTTGCTTTGTTTAATACTCTTTTCTTACTTGTCCTTTCATTCTGAAACTGATCTCTGGAATTTCCAGAAGATACTTGTGTTGTTGTTTGTTTCTGGATAACATACTGTTTTTTGTGCTCCTATTTCATAGTAGGACCTCTCTGTATGTATGGCTGAAGACCTGGTAACCAAGATATTACTGTTACTCTCCTTTCTAGCCATTAATTTTCTTTTTCAGGGTGGGGCCATGGGGCACTTAGTCTCTAATTCGCCTGTTATCACTTGCCAGAAAATGGAAGGATGAATTCCTTTCAATATCCAATTTGGATGTTTGTGTTTCTCTTTTGGTTGTTTAAGCCCCTATTACTCGGTTGATAATGTATGAAGATCTTGAAAGTACTATGTGACTCATACGTTCATTCCTTTGAAGTATTTGTTGTTATTGTCATATGCTCACAAGACTTTAATATGTTTGGCAGGCTATGCAAAGGTGTAGTCAACCCATACCTTGCAGTGCATTCAATAATGATGGTTCCATATTTGCTTATGCGGTATGTTCCATTTCCTGTTTTCACTAACCATTCTTGTTTACTTGTACAATTATATTTGCTTTGCTTCATTTCTCGTGACCTTACACTTGAATAATGTGAGGGAACAAAGAAATATTTTATTAATTACAATCATGCTAATTACATTTTCAACTTTATTTGTAACAATCACATTCTCTTAAAAAAGGAAATAAAACCTGCTGGAATAAATGTGTAGATTCTAGGGACCTTATTATTATGGAGATATTAAAATATTTTCATCCTAATAATCTCCTATTTACAACATTGTTCCTCAAGTTTATAAATGACTAGTGTTTATTCTCAACTTTCCTACAAGATCTTGGAATCTGCCTCTGTCTATTATTTTTTATGAAATGGTTGTGAATTTTAATATGCTTGATCCTGTCCTGTTGTATTGGATTATGAGGAATGCTCATGACTGACTTATTATCTACAATACAATTGCATTGGGATGTAAACCTTTATTATCTACAAAAGCATGATCTTCGTCCTTAGCCTTGTACACACATTGACCAAGGGCTCGAAATTTAGCTTCTGCACTTGATCTTATTTTTTGCTTTTCTAGGTCACTAGAGTTTCTCCTAAATGCATGCTATACCAGAGTTAATTTTTTGTGAGTAACATAGTCTGCACAGCATATATCTTCAGGGTCAAAATATCTTCTTTCTTGAAGAGTAGCCCCTTTTCTAGGCTTGACTTGATGTACTGAAAAAATTTTGTGAACTACTTGCATGTGTCTTCCTCTCAGATCATGTATAAATTGGCTATAACACTAATAGCATAAGCAATTTCTAGTCTTATGTGTGATAAATAAATAAGTCTTCCGAACCATCCTCTTGGAAATTGTTAAAAACAGTATAATGCCTTCTTTAAGAGGCATACCTTATTCCTTTCACTATGAGTTTGAAATCCTAGAGGAATCTCCATGCCCACTTACCTTTCTCAAGTTCCATGAAGAAAGAGATTATTCACATCCAATTGATGTAATTCCCATCCGAAATGTGTTTGAACAAGAAATCAAACTATATTCATCTTTGCTACAGGAGAAAATGTCTCCACATAGGCAATTCCATAAGTTTCAGTGTATATCTGTTGCAATCAATCTAGCTTTAAACCTATCTACTAACCCATCTACCTTATATTTCACTATAAAATATCCATTTGCACCCTATAGCCTTTCTATCCCTTGATTTGTCAATGATCCCCCATATTGAGTTCTTTCTAATGCATCCCATCTCCTACCATCTCCCATGTTGAGTTTCTTTCTAGTGCATTCATCTCCTCTCATGGCTTGAGTCTAATGTTCACCTTTTTTGGCTTCTTGGATTGAGGTAGGAATTTCATTGGCATCAATGGTAGTAGCAATAAAGCTTCAATGTTTATTGGAGAGATTGCCAGTGCAGACATATTGAGAAATATGATATTTAACATACGATCTTTTTTCCTTTCTCAACACAATGGTTAAATTCTAAGTAACACTTACCTTTTCACTATTACCTTCGGAGCTCCTCACCTTTGATAATTCTTTTCTTTTTCCAAAGAATGTCTTCTTCCTTACTGTCAATTGGTTCTATCCCATTTATTGGGGGTTCATCACTTAGATCTTGGCAATACTGCAAAGACAAATACAGTAATGATAGGAAGGAGAGATCCTCTTCTAGTTTTTTCCACCTCTAATTGGAGGGCTGATAAAAATGAATTTTATTTCACATTCTCTTAAAAAAGGAAATGAAATCTACGAGAATGAATATGGAGATTCTAAGGATATTTTTCCTAATTAATATGGACATGTTAGGATATCTTTATCATCTACGGTTCCATATAAGGAAACCTACATTTGTTGGTGTGTATGATCTGCATGTTTTGGCTATATAATTGAAGTTTTTGTCTTGCTTGCTCTCGCTTGTACGGCACACATTTCATTCTTCAACTTCATGAACTTGCTTGGAAAATAAGTATAAAGTTAGCTTTTTTTTGTTAACATACCAAGGTGACCCATCCGTTTAATTACCAGCTATTTGGTTCTGAAACCTTCATTCATTTCTTTAGGTTTGTTATGATTGGAGCAAGGGTGCTGAAAATCACAATCCAGCTACAGCGAAGAACTACATTTATTTGCACTTACCACAGGTAGGCCTGTGCATACACATGCATGCTTAAGTTCTATAATCTTTCCATGAACATATTTAACAACTCAATGGATGGAGGAGACTGAATGAATGTAAAATAGTGAAACAGAATGAAACAATTGTTATTCTTTGATTTTGAATATGATTAAACAATGATAGATATGCTTCATCATACGATATTACTGTAGTCTTTCCGTCTCCTGATCAACCCGCTTTTAAGAGGGTACCCCAATTAAGTTGAGGGATGCTTCATTCGTCTCCTGTAAGTATTAACTATCATTTATTTCATATCTTTCCCATTTTAAGAGTAGCCTTGTTTCTCATGTGAACAGGAGTCTGAGGTTAAAGGCAAGCCACGAGCTGGAGCCACGGGAAGAAAGTGAAATTTCATGCTAAAAGGTCCATTTGGTTTTGGCACTCACCGTGATTTAGTAGAATCAGCTAAAATGAGAAAATTCATACTTTGATTTTTTTTTTAATCTAAAATTTTCCTAGGATAGCCCATTTTTCTACCCTACCGCTGTACTTTATCATGATTTAGGTTAGGGTGTTGCCCTTTTATCACATGGACAGTTTCGGATGAAGCTGATATATGTTTTACAGTTTGTGGTAGAGAAGTTTTGTAGGAGGTTCATTTCTCCAAAATCATTTTCAATGATAACTATATTTTCAACTGTACTTTAACATGTGCATTGCATATATATTATTTATTATCAGTAATTTCGTTTTAAAATTTTTATAATTCAACTAAGGACTGAAGATATTGAAATAACATTAAAGATAAGATGTTAAGAAAATTTTCTAAAATAAAATAAAAAAATCTTAATTTCTTAATTAAAGAGTGATAGTTAAAAAAAAAACTTTCAACCTTTTATTATTTTTACTGTACATCGAGAAGCTTATTTAAAAAGGTTTCATTCCAATTAAGTTTTAATGTGGTCCGCTATCTTTTATTTATTTTTTATCATCAGGTGCACAGATGGTAAATAATGAAGTAAATATGATGGGTTGAACAAGGCTTAACTTAAAGAGTGTTGATTAATTTACAATATTCAAAGGTTATTAAGATCGACATGTATTTAAGCGAGTATATATTTACTTTGAAATTAGTTTTTATATTTTACCTTTTATTAATAAATAAAAATGAATATATTAATATGATTTTAATTCATTACACAAAACTAATGTAATAATATTAGCAGAAAATAATATGCATTTCTATTTACTTAAATATAATATTAAGAAAGCTTTGACCTAGTTTCATTTTATGAAAAAAAAATCCCATTTAGTTGCAGTTTGCTAGTTGGCAATACACCCATTAATTGCTTTCTGGACCCATCAATCTTTCAAAATGACAATTCTGTTCTCAGTTTTGGAGAGTGTATGAAGTGTTTTGGAATCACTATTCTAGAATATAATTTCAGACTTATGAAAAATATTTTTTGAAACATATTTTGAAAAAAAAATACATTTTCGAAATATATTTTGAAAAATAAATTTTGACATATTTTCAAAACTATTTTTCAGAAATATGTTCCAAAAATTTTATTTTAAAAACATGTTCAGTGTTTGCACTTTCTTAAGTCAACCTTCCAAATGTAAAACTATTTTTTGGAAACGGAATTACATATGTTTTCCACAATCTATTTTTTGAAAAAAAAAAATTACACAAAATCGTAACGGCAGTTCCAACTGACCACCTCTTACAAGGTCTCTGCAAACTATGCATAGCACCGAAAATTAACCTTCCAACACCGTAAAACATCTCCTAACCAAAGCAAAGCTTTCTCATCTAAATCCAATCAAATCATTTTTCATGGCAGTAAAAACACAACAACCAAATGAGATCGGGATGGCAAAATGTCTCATGCACCAACACTGACGACGATTCCACTACTTTCGAAGAACTAACAATGACTGTCTAAAACCCTAATTCTTTTTATATTAATATAGAGGAATACTTCTATCCTTTTCTTATATTGATGGGGTACATAATAATTAATGGAGTGGAGAAAACATGGTCTTGTTCGTATTATTTCAGTTAGATGTTTAAAGATAAATTGTTAAGAAAAGTTTATTTTTGAAAATGAATAGTTTAGGTTTGCATGATTGATTTTAAAAGCTTGTTTGATGTTTTTTTTTTTTTCTTAGAACTTCATGCATGTATATTCGTTCTTGTAAGGATTTCAATTAAGAACTTGACCAAAGATCTTCATTAATGTCTCGAAAGAAATTCTCTTAAATAAATCAAACTCAATATTTAATTTCATAAACAATAAATTAATTTTATATATCTCAAATATGAAAATACATGAAAGGAGTTGCAATTCATTCGTCTATTTTTTCTTTAGTTAGGTGTATGAGCAGCTCTAATTACTAAGTAGTTAGAGTTAATTTATGATATTTGATCATTTTGTTAGAAAACATGTAAAAGTTTTTCGAATATTCTAAAAGGATTTTTTTAAGGTGAATTTTATTTAGAATAATTTAAGAATACGTTTTAAAAATATTATTGGAATATTCTAAAAAATTTATAATTTCAACATATTTTAAAACAAAGAATCTCGTTTTTATAAAATAAGATTTTTATTTTCTGTTCTATGCTTTTTTTTTTCAATGCCTTCCTAACTTCTTTTAGTATTATATTTGTCATCTGTTCTTCATAAAATTTGTGTATCTCTTCTTTCTTTCCTTAAGCATATTCTTTAGAAGAACTATTTGTGATTCTTTATCTTGTTCGTTTTACTTTTTTGTATTATCTATAATCGTTATGTTTTAATGCTAAACGCTATTCCAACTCATTTAAAGGGGTCTAGAGCTAGCACCAAACTATAAAACAAAAATATAAGTAATTAATAAAAGACAATAATTATAAAATTTATGTAAATAAAACTACCTATCTATTTTCTTAAGTAGCTTTTATTAATTTTTTAATTTTATTACCTTAAAATGTTTTACTATCAATTTATTCAATTATGTAAAATTTTAATTTATTAGATAATCTAAAGAAATAATTTTTTTATGGTTATTAATTTTATTTTTCAAATTCTTTTTTGTTACAAAAATTTTCAATCTCTCTTACTAGTTCAATTCATTTGATATTTATGAAGTTCACTCAATTTTTTTAAATATTTTTTGTTTCAATATTTACAAAAATAATAGATATTGGAATCATGAAATTTCAATCATGTGTAAAGTTTTATTTTTTTTATAATTAGTTAACATTTATATCATTATTGTTTAGTATTCCATTTTAAGATTTGTGAAATTATAATTTTTTTACTTAAAATTTGATATTGAAGAAAAGAAGATATGTGTTTTTTTTATATTTAATCCTAGATAATATTATGTTTTTTTACTGAGTTTTATCTTTTGTGAAAAAATTATTTAATTTATATTTGAAAAAAAATTGGAAACGAGTACGGACGTAAACACAAATATATTCACGGCCTAACATGTACAAATACATGACATAAATTTCATACTCAATGGGATAAAATTGAGTATAATCAAACTCAAGCTTGCCTCTTAGTTATCATTCTTAGTTGCAAATTATTGACCCAAATATGACATAATTGTAACGTATCATTAGTTAATTAATTTATTTATAAAATTAGAGTAATGTGACCATTATACACTTATACTCTTATAAAATTTAACCATAATTTGATTTCTCTTTTTCTTTTTTAAATATAATTCTTCTTTAATTAAAATAAAGTTTTTTTAAGAAAAAATATCACTTGTATTATTACATAATACCTTTACACTTATTTGATATCTTTATTATATAACGTTCTCACATCTAATTGTACATCTATTTTTTTTTTACCTAGTAGTAAAATTAAAATTTGATTACATAATTTGAAAAAAAAAACTAGTGAAAAACATATTATAGAACAAATTAACATGTAGTCATTGCAAAACTGAAAGTAACAAGATCCGTTTGAGATATTATAAAAGAATTATTATGTGTGATAAACTTTGTCCTTATAAGTAACAATATTATTCTGAACTTCTATATTTCTATGTAGATCGGGAAATATGATTCTTAGACTCGAAAACATGACTTATATTATGATGGAGAATTGTTAGATATACAATGAAGTCATCTATCTATATAAGTGTGAAGTTTTTTAGTCATTTTTATTAACAAACATAAAGAAAGTGAGAAAAAATATCATAAAATTAATTTAAACACAAACACACACATGCACACACATCCACCCACACACGCACACACACACGCATACACCCATAAAAAATAAACATAAAGGAAGTGAGAAAAAGTATCATAAAATTAATTTAAATAACACACATATATGTAAGCATAATGCAAACGTATGCACACATGCGCGTACATGCATACACACATTTGTTGGTGTGACATTCAAAGATATATTATCACTTTCTTGAAATTCAATTGGTCACCTTTTCTTGTTAGCATAACTTTTCTAAATCATTTTGATTTTTTTTTTGTGGTTTGTTGAACCATTCTAGGACCTTAGATTGAATTTTCTCCAACTTCAAACTAGTACAAAGGTGTTTTACATTTTCTCCCAAATAGTGCATCTATCTATGGTAGAATAAAAATTGTTGTTGTAAGTGAATTTGATTAACGACAAATATTCATCCCAATTAGGAAAATCCTTTAGCACACAAGTCCTTAACAAATCATTTATGGATTGGATGTTTCTTTCTAACTATCCATCTGTTTGGGATGATAGACTAGCTAAGTCACAACTTATTTTCTAACTCTCGATGTAAACTTCCCCAAAACTTAGAAGTAAATCTAGTATCTCTATCAGATATTATACTAGATGGAACCCTCATACAACCTTATGTTGGACTTGAATAATAGACTTAAGTCTCAAGAGAAGTGGTTTAGATGATGATGTTTGAATTTATTGATGTTGAAGATGTTTTGAATATTTTAGCTTTCATTGTCTGTGACTAAGAGTATTTCACACAAGGTTTTCATTTCAGCACACGACCTATATTAAAATTAATTACAATAAAATTGTTTTTGAAAAGTTAAAAACATAAGAAATTTTTTTAGGACTATGTTAATTAATTAAGTTTTTAAGTAATCGATATAAGTGTTATTGAGAGGTTTCATGATAGGATAATCAATAATGTATTTAGTTAACTGATTAAAATAGAGAGCATAACTATGTGTTTTCAATTTTCTTAAAAATTAGCTGATTAGAGGGTTGCATAATTGATTAACTTAATTTTTCTAAATTAAATAGAATATAAATAATCTATTAACATGTGTCATAATAAATTAAAACGGAAAAGCATTGTAACTATTTTTCAAATTTCAGAAATAATAATTGATTACCAACTTAAAATATTAAATTAAATATGTCTTAAACTATTTTAGATTACCACTTTCTTAACTCTATAAATAAAAGCTTGGCTCCATTCTTTTATACAACAAACATTAATTTGAAAAAAAAAAAACCTTTGAGATCTTTCTAAGCTACTTTCATTTGCAAAAAGATTGCTTACATTTACAAAGTTCAAAAAGATTGTGTTATGCTAAAATTGCTTTTGTTGTGATAAATCTCTAGTGCTTTCGTTCCTTTTCTAAGTTGCTCAGAGTTTTTCCGTATATATCTTCTTATGTGATCAAAAGTTGTTTAGGTTTCTATCTATAGATGCAACTAAAGTTGAAAATATTTGATGAATCCTATCTTGAACGAAGATGTGAAGAACGAAAGACTTAACTTATACATATATATACATATACATATACATATACACACACACACACGCGCACACACACACGCACACACACACACACACACACACACACACACACACACACACACACACACACACACATATATATATATATATATATATATATATATGTGTGTGTGTGTGTGTGTGTGTATGTTTTGTACGAACTTGTAATTCTCTCTAGTGAATTGTTTGATCCATTAAAATGTCGAAGAAAGTGTTTTAAAATGTTTTCAAACTATTTTATATCTTATTGTTGGCACGAAATTATTTCAATAAATTGAAATGATGATTTAATTTGTTAAAATATTCCTAATTAAGGTCCTAAAAGACTAAAGTGAATAATTTAATTGATTGTTTTATCAACACAATCTATTAAAATTACTTAAGACCTCAAGTGGTTCTGAGAATGCTTTTTAATATGTTAGAACTAGGTTTTAATAGATTGGAAAATCTTACTGGTTTTAGAAGGTTGTTTGTTTAACATATCAAAAACTCAGATTAATCCACTTTTTCGCTTTAAGTGAAATCAATAGATTAAAATAAAGTTTTAATCCATTAAAACTAATAGTACATGTTTTATAAATGTCTTTTTTTCTGATATTTTAGAGAGAACTTTTGAAATCCGATTTTAGGATATATCCTTTTGAGTGAGATATTATTTTGTGAGAAAAATTACTTTCTTAGATCAATTCTTTGAAGTTCTTTTGGATCATGCAATCTTTGTTAGGGGAAGTTTCCTGAACTTGAGAACCTATTGTTTTTATTGTGATTCAGGTGTTAATGTTCTTGCATTTTCATTCATCTTTGTAGGTGTTTGTAATTAGATAGGGTTTCTAACTATTGTAGTGTGACTATAGGTTACTTGTTGAGTAGAACACTCTTGTAAGGTTCAATAGTTGTTCTATTAGAGTCTTTGTGTGTTGTAAAAGACTTAATATAATGGAATTTTGGTTGGTGTAACGAAGAAACTAGATGTAACTTTTGCGGAAGAGTGAACCAATATAAACCTGAGTATGATCTATCTCTTCCCTTCTCTTTAAATTCTATAGTAAGTTTTTGAATATTCTTGATTGAGTAGGATTTTAACAAGTTGATTTTTTGAATTGCAAAATTTGATAGATTGTTTTTGTGTCAGTTTGCAATGTAATTTGTTTTTCAACATGTTGTTTTGTAACCTAAAATACTTTAATTGGTTGATTTTGTAAAGATTGTCATTCTAATCTTGTTTTTGCAAGAAATATTTGATCGTTCAACTTACCCCACCCGTCTTGAACTTAGCCTACATTCTTTACAATATCCTCTAGGAGTGTGTACAAGAGTTGATCTTGTTGTTTTGTTGTCTTGTGATTGCTTGCTTATTATGAGTTTTTGTACAAATATTTGAAGATAGTGAATTTTAATTATTCTAATGTTGAATAATTGAGATTGGATGTAGGATCATTTGTGATCTAAACTAGTATAATTTTCTATGCAATCTTTCTCTTCCTCTATCTTCTTTATATTGTTGTTAACCAGTATTTTATCAATCTTTATTCCCAAATAATTTGCATTCAATTTTCAAATTAAAATTGTTTCTTTTGTAAATAACTTGAAAAGGATAAAATTTTTCAAAAAGTTTTCAAAACCAATTCACCCCCTCTTAATTTAGATAAGCTTCATTCCCTTTTTTAACAATTGGTTTCAGAGTTAGTTTTTGAAAGTTAATTAAAACAAAGATCCTAAATTTTTTTGAATGGCTTTGCAAAATCAAACTTTTGCAGAAGGTGTTTTTATAAACAGACCTTCACTTTTTAATAGTGAAAATTTTTCATTTTGAAAAGTAAGGATGAAAATATTTTAGAAATATTTTGATAGAGTTATTTGGGATGCTATCACTAATGGACATTATGCTCCTATACATGTAATTAAAAGTTTGCATGAAGAAAGAGCCTTTCTTTTTGGACAAGATGAAACAAGAAAAGCACAATATAATGTTAAGGTAAGAAACATCATAAACTTTGCACTCACCTTTGATGAGTTCTATAGGATGATATGCAAAACTATAAAAGAGATGTGGCAAGTCTTAGAGCTCACTCGTGAAGAGAGAAGAGGTGAAAAGAGATAGGAATAACACCTTAATCTAGGCATATGAAATGTTCAAAATGATGCAAGATGAAAACACTTATGATGTGTAAAAAAGATTTACACACATTTTTAATCATCTTGTAGCTTTAGGTAAAAAATTTAATACAGAGAAATTGAATATAAAATTTTTTAAAAGTTTAAACAGGTCCTAATAGCCCAAGGTCATTGTTATATATGAATCAAGAGATCTTACAACCATACACATGACAACTCTATTTGGTAAGATAAGAGAACATGAACTTGAATTAGGAAGACTCAAGAAAGAGGAGGAAGAAGAAGAAAATAGTAAGAAGAAAGACATAACCTTGAAAATGGATTCAAGAAAATTAGATGCAAATTCAAATAATAAAAAATTGGATTGTTGGTAGAAAAGTTTTCAAAGTTCTTAATTATATGTTACCAATGTGGTAAGTTTGGTCATATAAAACTTGAATATCCTTGATTAGAAACTAACCATGTTGATAACAGGACAATGTATCTTCTTCAAGTTTGTCCATCAACCGTGGGAATAATCAAATTTATGTTTGTTAATTTACCAATATTGTCACAATCAGAGACATGACGGGACGATAAAAACTATTTGAAAAAAAATAGAGTTGCGTTATTATGAAAAATTACGAGAAAACTAAAAAAAATGTTTTCAAAATCAGATTTTGAATCTGGAAGTCCATTATGTGTAGAAAATATGTTAGCATCTTTCCACATATGTCCTACTATAATTACCTTTTTAATTAAATATATAAAATGAATGTGATTTTTTAAAAATATTTATATTTTCTCAAAAATCAATAAAAATACATGTAAAACCAAAAAAATATTTTAAAAACTTTTATTTAGACAAGACAATAATTAATATTATTCGTACGTTGAAAAATTAGAAATCATGCAGTTCTTTAAGATATAAAGTTGTTTGATCGTCTGTTGGTATTTTTAATTTTGAAATTTTTCATACAGTCATACATTATCTAAAATTTATTTAAGTGTATATATATCATAAAATTATTTTATTTATCCTTTATATAAAAAACGCATTTAAAAACTGACTGTAGTATTATACGTTGGCTCAATTTAAAATTTATTTTCTGCCTCCTTTTCTGACGGGTTAAATAAAAAGTTATTTTAATTATTTATTTTACTTTAACAACCTTTACTTTTCAGTCTCTACACTTAACTTTTCAAAAACTATATACATACCTTTTTTAATTTCCTTTTATCCATATAATTTTAAATTATAAAAATTTAAAAAATTAAAAGTAATATTTATAAAACAGTACGACTAGAAAATGAAATAAGTGATTTCAAAGTATTAAGATAAAACATAAAGATGATACAATTATAAAGATTAAATAAGATTCAACTGCTAAAAATAAAAATTGTATGACTATAAGATTAAATAAAAATTGTATTACCAAAAAAAATAAAGGTCATATGATTCAATACATGAAAATATAGTCATTCGATCCTATTAAAACAATACGGAACGATTTTTTTTTCCTCCATATTCATTTATACTAACTTTCATTTCATAATATCAACCACGTATTATCTCCATGAAAACAAATAAAAGTGTTCCGTATATTAAAAATTATTATTAAATTAAATTATATTAAAAGTAATTAAGAAAATTTATTATTTCTTTAAATTTAGTTTATGAAATATATTTAAAATAAAAAAAATTAGATGTATATTAATATAGAATATTTTATTTCATAAGATTTATTTCAATTAATTAAATATATTTTTAGAACTGAATTTAAAATTAATAAATATATTAAATTATACTTGTAAATTTAAATGAAAACTTTGATAAAAAAGAGTATGCATTAATTAATTAATTTTAGTATATTTTTCACATAAATATATAGAGGTAATTAATATTAAATTATTTATTTTACAAGCTTTATAATTATAAAACATTTAAATACAACTGAAATTAATACTAAATATACAGTATATATTTTATAATATAATCAATCATACAAATATATATAACATTGTTCTCATTTATAAAAAAAAATTACTTTTTATTTTGCTTATCTTTTCCAAGTTTAAATGTTGTATTACGATGCAACAACTGGGATATAGGTCTAGGAGCTCTTGTCTTTGCATCAAATGCTCTCACACAAACAAAACCTGCAAATTTCACAAAACTATATCTGAACAAGAATATAATTATATAATTATATTTGATTTGAACATATCAATAACTAAATAATTTCTTACCTTTTCCGAAACAAGCCTGAATTTGAGGCATGGACAAACCTATATTTAAATATAAAAAAAATTATAATTATAATCATGGTAAACAATAACATTTATCTACATTGATATAACATATTCATAGTTACCTCTCATAATTGAGGATACAGTAGTTCCAATGTAAACTGTTCGATTCTCTAAGTTCCATAACCATTTTCTAGGTACATTCATGGGACGTACCATGGAAGCATAATCAACAAAAACCTAACAACAAAAAAATAATAAATAATAAATATAAATATTACTTGTTTAATTGTTTAAAAACATTCATGCAATACCTTACCTCATTAACTTGGAAGTAGGTTCCATTAAGTGGAAAACGACTTCTCATTGCAGTTCGACATGGTATCTGTTTAATACATTATTAAATATTAAATACAATATTCTTAATTTTTAAAATCTTAATTAACTGGATTTAGTTACCATTACCATAAGAGTTCCAGGTATTGTAAGCCTATTTTCTTCCTCATCCAACATGTTTGATGCTTCACATGACTCTTCTAGTTCACCTAAGCAATGTAAAAAAATAATATTAATTTTAATACCAAATAAATATTTTATAACATACAAAATAATGTCATATCATATACCTCTGTCCCATAACATTAGAAGGTAAGGAGAAGGATCATCTACTTCTCGGGGTATACACTGCATGCAATTTCTTTTGTTAAAAATCTATACAAAGTTTATTTTTTAAAAAAATGAAAAAAAAAACAAACCTGCATCACTGACAGCAAAGGATGATTATCTGAAAGCACATAACTACACAATGAAAATAATAAAAAAAAAAACATTATTAGATATATAATATTTTTTTTATGAAATGATAATATTTAGATTGAATCACAAACTTACACTAGACGTTCAGTCTTTAGGCGACTAACATCTTTCATCTTTGGCATAGGAATATTATCTGCATAAAATGGGATTATAGTAGTTGATAAACTGATATCTTCATAAGATTCTGCATAATAATCTTTTGCTTGGTGGTTGAGCATGATTGTTGGAATGTCTTCAATGTCGTTACAATCATCCACGTATTCATCATGTTTTTCATGTTCATGTTCTTGTTCATGTTCTTTTGGTGATGCTGGCAACTCAATGATAGGCTCACATGTCTTTGGCTCGTGAACCAAAGTTGTTGATTCAAGTAAAGCAAATTGTTGTTCTAATTTATCAGCTTCCAACTTTGATTCAGGTAAAGCAAATGGTTGTTCTACTTTATCAGCATCCAACTTTGATTCAGGCAAGGCATATTTTGCTCTACATGTGTAAGATATTGAATTAGAATAAAATAATTATATTATTTAAAATTTATATATAATGCAATGCATACCTTAAGAAAGCACTTGCAAAATATTTACAGTCATCCTTTAATGGACAAGCACTGCAATTTGGCTTTTGTTTCGTGCAAAATACCTGAAAATAATTTTAAATTATAAAATGAATAAACAAATGTAAAATAATAATAATCACATTTACCTTTCCAAAAGTTATAAGTTGATAATGCAATTCATACCTGTTAAAGAAAAGAAAACATATCATTAGTAGATAAAAAAATAATTAATGTAAATTGTTTAAGAAATGTAAATTAAGATGACATCATTACAATTGAAGCGGATCAAGAGTGCATAATCGTGGCCAAAGGTATTGTTGAATTTTATTAGAGTCAGGAAACCTATACATTTAGAAGGGAAGAAAAAGTTAAATTAATGCAGCAAATAAATATTGACGAATTAATAAAAATTCAAATGATCAAAACTTACATCTCTAAATTATGTATTTGAATAGATTCTGGCAATGGTTGGATTGGAACCCATCCTAAACGTACAACAATTCTTGCAACGTTTATGTCCACCTTAATATTAAAAAAAACACAAAAAAACAATTATGTTATAAAAACACAATAATTAAGTTGTATTTTATTAAAAAAAATTACCGGAAAAGCACGGTGACGGAGGGCTAAAAGTCGTATGCATTCTACACTTTTCAATCCCAGACCATGTATGGTCAATAGATATTCCCTATGATAAGAAAGAAGTTTATTATAACAACTTAATTATAATTAAAGTCATAAAGAAACTCTTAACAAATGAAATAAGTGTTTTAACTTACTTTACTTCTTTTGGTGGAGCATATCTTAACCATTCCAAGTTTAGGCTTCCATTGGATCCCATCAAACTATTAAGTAAATTCTGAAAAAATAATTTATAACAAAATGATTATTTCAATAATATTAACATCTTAAAAATTAGTAATATTTTTATCTCATTATTTATAGCAATAATGACATCTAAAACAAAACTGTTGAAATAAATTAATAACAAATTTAACATGAAATTTGCAGTTTGCAGTTATTGACAGTAGAATAACAGTAGAATGAAATAATGTGGTTGATATTATTAATATTTATTAATAAGAAAATAAATTAAATATTTATTAATAAGGAAATAATTTGATACCTGTATTCTTCCTCCAATAATATTATGTTGACCTCTAGCTGCAATAGTTTCAGCAACTTTACTTGGTTTTGCAACTCTCACTCCTTCCCAGTCCACAGAATCCATATATTCTTCACTTTGAAAATTTTTAGTATATACTTTTCTTAATGAATCCCAATATTGTCTCTTTCTTTCCATCAACTCCTCCTTTTCCTTTTTACTTTTCTTTGCATTTGATTTTCTCTCATCAACATGATCTTCTTTCCCTTCAGCTCTTAAATTACAACCTTTTGTCTCATCAACCTTGATAGAGTCCCAATCATTAACTTTTTTACCTTCACTCTCCCTTTCCTTATTTTCTTCTTTCTCAAATTTCGTGTTAGAAACATCATTGTTGATTGGTTCTTCTTTGTCCAGAGGAAACTTTGAAGCTAGTGTCATGAAGGCCGAACTATAAGTAAGAACGATCAATAAGCATTTAACAGATGATGTTTAAAAATTTAAAAATTTAAAAATATAATTTAATTTAGATTTAAGTGATTGTTTGTGTTTATATTTAAAAAAATATTTTTTTTAAAGAAATAGAGGTCTACTACTCTCTTTATTTTAAAAATAAATAATTATCTCATTATTTTTAAAGAACGGAATCATATATACTTATCAAATAAATTGTTTAAAATATTAATTGTTTAATAAACATTTTATAAGAAAATAAAAATATTAAATTACTTCTTATTGTTAAATGATTAGACAAACACACAAAACAAAAACAAAAATTAACTTTTACCTCGACAAATAGTCAGCCACATTTTGAGTTAAAAAGACTCCAACCACAGAATCCAACACTGAACCTTTCCATGGTAAAAAACGTCTATCTCCTGCAAAGTTTATCACCAAACCACAAACCAGTTTGCAAAATAAAATAAAAAGAAGACATATTTCTATAATTCAAATTTACTATAATTAATGCTTTTTATGCTCAAGTAACAAGAATAAAGAGGAGAGGAAAACGACATCATCAATATTATATATTATATATATTTTGAACCTAGGATTGCTTGAATACTTTCTACAAACACTCTTAAAGGATATAGAGTGGACATGACCAATATTTACATTTTGAAAACTAGTTAGTAAATTTCTGTTATTAAAAAAACATATCTTTAATAAGCATAAATAACCATAAATACATAAATAGTTAACGCGAAAAGGTTTCATATATACTCCGGAGTTTGAAAATTTGTTAAATATGTTCAGTTTCTATCTTTTAGATTAGCTTTCAACAAACTAGCTTAGCTTTAGACATATTTGGCATAAATGGCTTCTCTTTCAATTTCTAGCTTTCATGGTATTTGGTTTTCTTATAAAAACAAAACGGATGACAATTGATATCTAATAAATTAAGATTAAAAAGGGTCTCATATTTCCATATAATTCTAAAATTCTAAAATGAATAAGAATTATTAGTATGAAATATGAAATTTGTTAAACAATATGTTTATGTTCAGTTTCTATCTCAATTTGGCATAAATGGCTTCTCTTTCTAGCTTTCATGGTATTTGGTTTTCTTATAAAAACAAAACTTCTAGCTTTCATGGTATTTGGTTTTCTTATAAAAACAAAACGGATGACAATTGATATCTAATAAAGTAAGATTAAAAAGGATCTCAGATTTCCATATAATTCTAAAATGAATAAAAATTATTAGGATGAAATATGAAATTTGTTAAACAATATGTTTATGTTCAGTTTCTATCTTTTAGCTTAGCTTTCAACAAACTAGCTTAGCTTTTAACAAACTCAATTTGGCATAAATGGCTTCTCTTTCTCTTTCTAGCTTGTATTTGGTTTTCTTATAAAAACAAAACGGATGACAATTGATATCTAATAAATTAAGATTAAAAAGGGTCTCAGATTTCCATATAATTCTAAAATGAATAAAAATTATTAGGATGAAATATGAAACCAAACAACATAAACAAAACATACCTTGGACGACATGCATGTGTTCTATGAATGATGCAACCTTGAATTTATATATTTTTCTAATGTTCTCCCAATATTTTTTCTTCATCTCATCATTCTCGTCATGCCCTTTTTCCTCCTTTAGCAAGGTCCACACTCTTGATGTCTCTTCATCAAGTAAAACATCAACATTTAGGGATGACCTTTTTTTGTAAGGAACCATTTCTCCTAATCCTTCATAGACAACAAGCTCTTTGCTCTTTCTACCCTTTTTCATCAAAGAACGAATTTTCTCGAGTCTAGATTTCAACTTTTTATCCTTGAAAATGCCACCTTTTACACTGAAATTTATACAATGTCTTCTCTTTCTAATGAAACTCTTTGATCTCACTCCTTTTTCAAAACGGGTCAAGAATTGTTGCAAACACACTCTTTTTCTCAAAACTCTTTTTTTCTTGAACAATAACGGAAAATTTGGTCCAATTTGTTTCCCTTCTAGTAGACATAAACTTGATAAGGATGGCACGTTTTGATAACTTTGCACTGAATTGTATTCAATGCCTAATTCATTGTTGGCAATTGAAGAATCTTCATTGAACAATTGCGTGGTGCAGGAAGCACCCCTTCTTATATGCCTTTTTCTTCGTTTTGGGGTTGAAGGTTTTGGAGTGCTGCTTTTGGCCTGAGATTTGTTTGTAGGTATTTGAGAGAACACTTTAGGCCTATATATCTTCTTCTGAGCTTTTTTGGGCAATTGATCACTAATCTCTTCCCTGTTCTTTTTTCTCTTTGAAGATGAGGGTAAATCAAATTCAACTTCATCAGCTGCATAGACAAAAAAGATTAAACCAAATTGAACATGAGAAACATTAAAACTGTTTATCAATGAAGCGCACAAATTGTGTTCATTAAACCAAATGCTCACAAAGCATGTCCCTATTCACGCAATAACTAAATTGGAGTCACATAAAGTGTATAAAAGCTATTAAAAATGTAGTTAATTGCATTTTGAGCTCAATATTATTATTAAACATTCAGCTATGCCAGGATGATATATGGTCAATTGCAGAATCAGTTTAAACTTCGAAATTTCTCACCTTCCATCTTTATAAAACGATGATAAAATTTGTAGTTAAACTATCAAAAATTAACAATTCAAGAACTGTAACAAACTAATTCCTATTTGTTCCGCTGTCTCCTCCTAAAAAATTGAAAGATTGAATTTAACCAAAACAATTTATGAATCACCCCATCAGAAATTCAATTATAATTCACTCTAAAAATTGGATCTTTTTCATTGAATGAAATCCAATTTATTCAGCAAACAAATAAATACCTGTAACAGAGATTTCTGGAGTAGATGCATCTTTGTCTAAAATGTTCATCGTTTTCTGTTCTTCAGGTTCTATCCTAGTTGATTCCATTGTAGAGAAACTCCACACAGATGAGAGAGTAAGAGATGTAACGGTCTATTAGTTTGTTTATGTGAGAGAATCAGAAAGTTAGTTAAGATTATAATTCTAGTATTATATTATAATATTATTAATTTTTTTTTATTTTTTTAATACTATAATAATTATTAATTTAAATATACTTTCAAATTTGAGTAAGATGACAGTTGAAATTAAACATGAACTACTTTTATTCAATTTTTTTACGATAAACAATAAAGACATTATTATTAATAATAGTTTTATTTTGTTTAATTGAGAGATGAATGAGAAAATTTATTAAAATCATAATATTTCAGTTTAAATTTTGATATTTAATATTATAATAATAATCTGTATCTTTTCCAATATGGTAATAATTATAAATAATTATTAATATATTTTAAAAATTTTCTTTTTGTCATAACTTTAATAAGAATTAATAATTTTTATTTTATATTTAAAGTGATATCGTTGATTTAATTGAGAGACACAAGTGGTTGAAATTTAGTGAATTTAATAATTTAACTTTGCATTAGTTTAGTACTTTTAATGGTTGGATTTGTTTTGTAATAAGGATAATAGGCATTGATGGGATTATGCGTTTGTATTTTCTTAAAATTTATAAAAAAAAATTAAAATATATTTTTATTTTTATGTTCTATTTATTGAATATAAAATATAAAAAAATTATTGAAATAAAAGAAATAGTCAAGGTACTTTTATAAAAAAAAAGTGTTTTAGCAAACAGGAAATCTCTATTATATTTCAGTTATTAAGTAATTATTAAAACTGCAGAAATCTCTATTATATTTCAGTTATTATGTAATTAAAACTAATTTAAGTTTTGTTGTATGTGGTAAGTTATATGTCTGTTACATCTTTATATTTTATATTTCAGTTATTATGTAATTCCAATTACAATATAATTATTTAAATCTCTCTACAAAATAAAATAAGATAGAATAATATGGGACTATGTAAACATGGTTAAATAAATAAAGATGTTTTTAGTTGGATAGGAATACAAGTGCCAAAGTATTTGTTATTATTATTAATATATGTATTACATTCTCTTTAAATGAAATATTCATATTTTAAAAATATTAGACTTAAAATTAAGACTAAATTTAGATATTTTGATTATCGAATTAAATAAGCAAGTTTTATAACTTTAAATATTATAGGATCTCTAATCTCTTTGTGTTGATATGTTTGAACATTATTTTGTCTATTATTATAGAGCTTTTTTATATATCAGTTTTTTTTATGGGTTAATCTTATAAGTTCTAACTAGATGATAAAAATCCAAATTTTCAACGCAATTCATAATTATTTAAATTTATATTACTTTAATTTTTTTAATAAATTTATTTCATATTTAAATACATATTTTTGAATTTTAAATTAAATCTATGCAATTATATTTAAATTAATTTAATTGGGTTTGTATTGATATATGGAATAGGTATGTTCCAACCTAACCTGTGGGACCTAAAAATATTTCATTAAAATAAATTTAAAAATCCAAAATCATTAATTCACATCACTTCTAATATTTTTTTTTGTGAATTAATAAAAATAATATCGATATTGTTTTGTTCTGTACCATAATATAGTTTTGATGTTATTAAAAAATAACACAAAATAAATAAATAATACTAATTATATATTATTAAAAACAACAACAAATGTCAATAATATTATATATCAATAATATTATATATATATTCATTAGTCTTTTTGTGATTATATTTATAAACTAGTGTTAAAACATTGTAGTAGATTTTAAGTATGTGTTTCTTAAATGAGATTTAAAAAATTAAATAAAAAATTAATTTAAGAATAAAATAAAACTAAAGTTATTATATTAATTAAGGAAAGGTGCTATCTTATTTGTGGCACTTTTTATTATTTTGTTTTATAACATGTTTTAAATAATATATATATATATATATATATATATATATATAGGAGTTAAAGAGTGAGTAATTACTTTTTTAAGTTATATGGTATTGGTTTTTCGTTCTTTATTAGTTTCTTTTATTTTCTTTTCTTTTGTAACGTCTGTAAAAGAAACTTTTCTCACAACTCCAAAACAAACTTCTACCAGAAATTAAAATAGTTTGTGCAACAATTTAAAATATTCAAATCATATTAAAATTTAACATTCAATAAATATAAATTGTACATCAAGACGAGTTTACAGTATATCTCTACACTAAAAGAATTAGATTTATATTTATAATTAAAATTTATATATTGTAACCAAAAGTTTATAAGTAATTGAATTACATATGAATCTATGGATAGATGAAATTTCGTATGTAATCAGAGTGTGCGTAATTTATTTAGGAAATCAAATCCATATCAATTTACATATAACGATCAAATCCTATAGTACAAATTTCAAATTTATATGTAATTAATTTTATTAATTTTTATTTTTATTATTCTTTATATTACTTTTATTCTTATTATAAATTTTCTTTTTTATTATTATTATTATTTATTATTTATTATTATTATTATTATTATTATTATTTTCTCGAACCCGAACGTGTATTTTAATTCACTCTTTTAAATCCAACGTATGGTTTAATGATATAATAAAACTTTTTTCAACCTCATCATTTAATATCTCATCATTTAATATGTTAATCTAAATAACTTAAAATATTAGTAAAGATAAATATGAAAAAAATACATATTTAGTCACTAAACCTATACATGAAGTAATAAAAATTCAATGATCAGAACTTACATATCTAAATCATGTATTTGAATAGTTTCTGCCAACAGTTGGATGGGACCCCATCCTAAACATACAACAATTATTGCAACGTTTATGTCCACCTTAATATTAAAAAAAAAAAAAACGCAAGTATGTTATAAAAACAGTTTTATATACAATTCAAAATAATTAAGTTGTATTTTAATAAAAATACCAGAAAATTACTGTAACTGAGGGCTTAAAAATCGTATCCATTCTACACTTTTCAATCCTAATATGGTGAATAGATATTTCCTACGATAAGAAAGATATTTATTATAACAACTTAATTATAATTAATAAAGTCATAATCATAAAGAAAGTATTTTAAACTTACTTTATTTTTATTGGTAGAGTATATTGTAGGCTGTTGTGGGAGAATGGTATAATTTTTTTCATTAAGTACGAAAATGAGTAAATTTTTATTTATGAAAATATATAAGTCGGGTTATGCGAGCATAATTTTATGTGAAAAAGTTATATAACACAAACATGACGTTAGAGTCTCGTTGAACAATATCAAAGTCATGTCATAAAGCGATGACATTAGTTAAAAATGATAAATAATAATCGTCTAAGTTAGGATATGAGTTTGATTATATTTAATTAAAATTGTGCCATGACTTTCATATTAAATAATATTATAATATAGAAATAGCTGGTTTCAGAAGGAGAAGTTGAATAGAGTCTGAACTCAATCCATTATAAATAGAAATCATCAAGCAATTGTCTAAGGCAAGAACATATAAACACAGATAAAGCCAGCTTTATACTGGTTCACCCTAATCTTTTTGGGCTAGGTTCAGTTCTTCCTTGAACAAACCATTCAAGAGGTTCCACTATATTATAAATGGTTTAACGAGTACACAAACGTCTCTAGGTTATAACGAGTACACAAACATCTCCGGGTTATAGCAGTCCCAATCTCCTCCTAATATCAAAACCACTCAAGATTGAAAGAAACACTCTCAAAACAGTGAACAATGAAAGCTCACAAGGGTTTACTTCACAATGATGAAGAATTATACAATGGTTTCACACAACCCAAAAATCTAAATGCTCTTAATATCAAATTGACAATAGACAATCAATAGTAGATACTCTAATTCTTCAATGTATTTTATGATGTTTTTCTCTTTTTGCTTCTTGTCCTTCAACTTGAAATTGATCCTCTATTGTAGCTTTTTAAAAACTAGCCGTTGGGATGCTTGAACAGAGCAATCTTGACTTTTTGATATATGGAGCTCAAACTAGAAATATTTCTCTAATTTCTTTATACTACATTAAACTTGATTAATTTTGTATCGGAAATAATTTAAAATAACATAGAAAAATTATATTTGAGATACTTATCAATAATTTGAATAATTTCCATTATGAACAAATTTGAATCTTAAATAACAATATGATATAAAATCAATTAATCACATTTAAATATTCCATGATAATTTGAATAATTTGAATAATTTCCATTATCAACAAATTTGAATGTTAAAGCACAACATGATATAAAATCAATTAATCACATTAATAATATAAAAGTAAATAGTAACAACACTTATCTCTTCATGGACAATGTGTCAGGTACTTTAATAATAATCTTAACTGCACAATATATATATATATATATATATATATATATATATATATAATCATCAAATATAAATGTATACTTGAGTTTTATTATTATCAAAACTTTACCAGGCTATTTGATAATCTAAAAAATTTTTGCACCATCTAATATTCAACAATCTTCCCCTTTTTTATGATGACAAAACTACAAGCCTTAAGCACAAATAATTGCAAAATATCAAGAGATTAAACAGCGAAAGATTTTATTTGATGGAACATGCAAATGCACAAAATTGCAAAAAATATAAGTA
>Ga0209489_100240_pt1 | contig 92765 bp, 37 predicted proteins | sample SiratrowhiteBW_FD_187527 | JGI IMG/M metagenome (GOLD analysis project Ga0209489, IMG submission 187527) | Root nodule microbial communities of legume samples collected from California, USA - Siratro white BW (SPAdes) (version 2) | ecosystem: Host-associated > Plants > Roots > Nodule | place...
AGGCAATGTGCTTGTAAAGAAGATTCGCACCGAAGCAAATCCGGCTGATATGCTCACCAAGCCTCTTCCTATTGAAAAGCTTAAATTTTGCTCAAAGGCAATCTCAGTTTGTTGTTAGTTTGTTTTTGAGTTTGTTATTGTTGATTGTTATTTATGTTTTTAGTTTATTCTATTTTATGGGTATTAATTGGTATTTGTAGAAATTCGGGTCAAGGTGGAGATTGTTATTATGACCCTCTATATATAATGTAACTGACGCTCCTCTGCAGATAAGAGATATCAACCACTCTCTCATTCTTCTTCCACCACTTTGCTCTTTTCTTCTACACTCACTTCCCATTCAAAGAAGCCCCAACACACACAGAAGCCCCCAACACACAGATCCAGTTTTAACATATATAATTCACATTATAAAAACTACTTGTTTTACTCTACAATTTTCATGTAATAATGACCCTCAACACAGAATATTAACAGAGGATCATTTTACAAAGCAATCTTAACAAAAAAAATGACATCATGAGCAGTATATGAAACAAATTTTAGAAAACAGATAACTATTCTAAAATACTTGTTCATGGTTCAATGCTGTCAAATAACAGTTACACTATAACAAGGCGTTTTTATTCCTCTCTGTAATAGGCAATTTGTGAAGGAAACAGTGAAATTGCTCTGTAAAATGATCCTCTGTTTTTGAATCCAAAATTTTAAAGAAATAAGGTCTAACAAAATCCATTGATATAATTTACAAAATAGGTGAAAGAGAGTCACGTGATAAGGAATCTGTAATGGTAATGCAAGTCACTCAGAGCATACCTGCAAAAGTGCTGCCATAGTACCAAAAGAATTCCACAATAATGGAGCAAGATCCTGAAACAACTCTCTCTTCTAATATATACACAGAACAAAAAACGAAAAAAAAAAAATAGTTAAACCGTACCAGTCATGAAAATACATTCATGAAATAGAGATAGAGACAGAGAACAACAATATAATTTTATCCATTATCCATGCTTAGCATATGAACATAGCGGAAACATAATATTTAGAACAAAAGAAAAATCCCTAGCGAGATGTTTCATTTATTGACACGACGCAACGCGGCGTTTGGAGTGGTTGGAATAGTTCAACTGAAACGACAGGGGAAACAGATGAAATTGGAATCGGTGAATCGATAGAGAGATACCTTGGAGAGTTCATGGAGTGCGTTTTCGCGAAGATCAGGGTTGCTGAGTTCGAGGACAAGATGTTCCACAGACGCCATTCTGCGATCCTTTGTTGCAGAGACCGAAGGAGCTCCGAAGGACGCACCACTCATTGAGATTGATTGTGGCAAATTCGCCATTGACTACTCTCACTGTGCGTGCAATGTTCTGATATTGTGTGTGTGAAGGTTACGAGTGAGACGTTTCGTTTTCTTCCTCTGATGCCAACTTCCTTGTTATTTATGTGCCTATGGGAAGCAAGCAATGGTGCGGAAAGGAAGGAGGCAGAGACACATGTTTAGCATGCTAGAAAATATAAAGTCCGTTCGTCTTGCACCGTGCTGCTCTCAAATACATTACTCATTTTTTTATCATTTTTATAACTAGAATATATATATTTTTAGTTATGTTTCTAATTTTTGAAAAAAAAAAACTTTATTGTAAGTTGAGAATATAAACAGTTTGATTATATTAACCTTTAAACTTTTTTTACATAATAAGTTTTTATTGAAAAATTTAGAAAACGAGTCACAGTTGTAACTTGTCGAATCGGGTATTATTGCAAGAAAATGTTGATTTTCTCAGGAATAATTGTTCACAGAATTGTGTTTGTGTGGGATTGTGGGAAAAGAAAATTTTGTGAGCAAGATTATCCTATGTATCGGTAAATTTTTTTTTTTAAAAAAAAACCTACAAATATAATAGTTATTTCCAGAAATATTATCTGTTTTTTATAACAAAAATGTAGATGGGAAGATATCACATCATATTTTTGCACTAATAATAATTTGGTATTACATAGAAATGGTGGTAAAAAAAAAAAATTTAGAGACTGTTTTAATTAAAAATTATTTGATTATTAATCCAGACTTTTAGAAAACGAATTTACGATTAATATTTCAATACGTTCATACAGTTAATATTTGATTATTAATCCAGATTATGCTTATGTAAACTTAATTTTCTCCTCAAGGGAGAAATTTCACTCACTGTTGCGTGTTTCTTTTCCACATTAAAAGAAAAAAAAATATTTTTGTAAAAATAAACAAATGAATAATAGTTATGCACAAAAAATAGGGATTTTATATTGATTTTTTAACTTGTGAGAACAATGTAAAATATTATAAGAAAATAAATATAAAAGAAACTAATTAGTTAAGAAAAATAAAGATCTCATGTATTTTTTTTATTATTAGCTCGTCTTCTCTGTTAAATACAATAAAGGATCAACCTTGAATACTATCCCAGAAATGAATAATGTCCTTCATTATTTCAATTTAAATAAAAATCAATGAAATACCTCAAAAAACGCAAAAAAATAATAGACATTATTAGTTCAGGCAAACATCTTCTGTTTTGGTGGCTCCTGGTCCTGACTTTGGTCTGTCTGGTTTTGCTTCTGCTTCTGATTTTGCTTCAACATGAAGAAGCGAATCCACGTGAAAACCTCTAAACCAAAAGCGATGGCACCCAAAAAACCAAGATTTGCAATGTACCCCCACTTCCATGCCTCACCTCCTTCCAAAATGCGAATTCCTTTGAATATGTTTATGATTATTATAGCCAGCAGACCATAACCAAGAAAATGATGGTACATGTTCCAATACTTCCTGTAATCATCCGTCAACTTTGGCTTCAACCGAAATGCCAACATCTGAAAATTAATCTCTCAACATCATCAGTATGTCCCAATTCTACTCATCCATCAATGCATGCAATGAGAAATAAAAAACTTTTAAAACATATTATTATAATAAAAAAAGCATTTTGTTGTTTGTGGAATGTTTGATGTGGTATTGGGTAGAAGAAGCAACGTCATTGGTGACAAAGAAAGTGAAAAAAGCAGAAGGTTATCAATCTGATACTATATATGCTATCAGACAAAAAAGGAAAAAGAAAAACTGAATACTTGTTCTGATTAAGATGAAAACAACTTAAACTTTACAATAGAGGGAATATTTATATAAAAATTAACACAAGTAACTCTGAATACCTAGCAAACTTAGCAGTTTGGTGCTGCAATAACATTAATTAAATATTTGAAAGCTAAACCTAATTAGGAAGGAATGAATCCACAACTGGACTAAGGATAAGGCAAGACAACAACTAAAGCATATGCTCAAGTCTCCTTCTTCTACAATACAATGAGGAGATGATATGTAGAAAGATAAGTAATTAGTATTACCTGGATTGTGCTAAAGGTGAATATGAGAATGCCATAGGTTCGATGATTACGGAAGGTGTAGTATCTTGAAGAATGTCCGAGACTTAGTCCAATAGCCCATCCGGTGGTGCCAACCAGAAAGCCAGTTAATTGGCAACCAATGTGCAGGTTAAACCACAGTGGATCGCATTCGAAAGGAAACACCCGAAAGTATCTTGCAATTATAATTCCAATCGGCAACAGTGTTCCCCACCCGATAATGTTTAGCACTCCATGTATCTAAATTTCAAAACAAAACAAATTATATGTATATGTATATGTATATGTATATGTATGTCTAAAAGTTAGTTTCAGATACATATATAAAGTTACTAGAGTGAATTTTGATAAGGATACAGATTCTAACGGGAAAAGATAAGTGTATATGAATACACATGTAAATGTTGGGTAGATTTTACATTACCGAAAGTCAAATTCACCTAAAAGATACTACCTTCAATCTAGAACTTAAACTTTAACAGAATGGGTATGAAGACTACTTCGTATCTTAACTTTTTTACTTCTATTAATAGTATTTAGACTCACAGTCAATTTAGGTATATGTGCAAAGCATTTTCAATTTTACGAGCTTAAAGTGTCAAATTTTCCATGGAATCTTGAGGAGAGTCTGAATGGATAACATGCTTAATGCAGTTTTAAGATGAAGTTAAGACAAAAACACTTGAAAAACATAATGCAGTTTAATGATAAATAACAGTTCGGATCAAAGGATAAGTGAGATTGGTAAATCTAACGTTGAAATGACATGTTTGAAGAACAGTTTTACTTAAAGCACAGAAAATACATAGTTCTCACCGATTTGAGATAAACCCGGTACTGTCCAATGCCACGACCGTTGCTATCAGTCAAGTCTATGACCTCTTTGCTGTCTACGTTACGGAGAGTTTTTGGATGGCCATGGGGATGCGAACCTTCGATATCATACCCAACTTGCCACACATGGTTCAGCCTCGTAACGTTGTACTCTTCAGAGGGAAGGCTCAATCTAACATACATGGTGTGCAAGTTATCCACCTCTTGCTCAAACGACTTATTCAACACAATTTCAAGTTTCGATGGCAGAAGATTGCACCCGTTTCTGATCTCTTTGGTGATGTTGTATGTGTCCACAACCCACGTTCCATCGGAGCGTTTAACGGCTACGATGGCTTTGGTCCCAACCATCTGTGGTCTTCTTCCAGGGTTCACCCCCCACCCTATCCACCCTTGTGGGGCATTGAGTTTGGCACCGAACAAGATGTCAACCACGGTGGAGTTGCCGGAGCCGTTGCCGTGGAGGTTCCATGCAAACTCAGCCCCCAGAGTGCGCAATCTCTTGCAGTCTGAGATGTTCTTTTGTTCTGCCAGTTTCAAGAATGCTTCACTGCAGACTTGAGCATTTGCACCGAAGGTAAAGGAGAGAAGAGTCAGTGCCAAGAGGGTTGATCGCAATGAAGAGGGCATGTGTTGGTTTTTCATTTTTTTTTTTTTTTTGGTGTTGGTCTTTTTATGGTGAGAAAATGTGATGCATATATAGAGAGAGAGCTTAAAAAGCTTCTCTTTCTTCACGATGGTGTTTATCATCCTACAGTATATCTGGTCACGATGTGAGTTCAGCTTACGTGAGTCACGTTTGGTCCTTTTATCTTTCAGTACTGGCATACTTCCCAAAGAGGATAAGAATTTAGAACCTTCAAACTCATTTACTCAGACCATTTCCTCAAAAATTGTGTGCTTAATTTAACAAAGGTGCTAATTAATTATTATGATAGTACAGTTCAATTTTTAGGTAAGTACGGATCGATAAACTGTGCTGATTAAGCTTAATTAGCATTTTCATATTCAAGATTTAGATATCCAAACACATTGATATATAATACTAATGTAAAAAGGTTGCTTTGCTTGAATTTTTTTTGCTTTTGTTTTGATCTGAAATATCAGAACAATCTCAGCTGACAAAACATTCTCATTGCTGTTTTTTTTGTTGCATTATTATATACTACGTAATTAATTTCTTAATGCTGTCTTATATCATATATTTAATCTCATGGAGAGTGAAACAAGAGGTCTCACAAGTAATCCTCTCCCTAGAGTGCATGTATTATATATATATGTATCATAGACTTGTCTATAAATGTGTAGACAAAGTTTGACATAACTTGAGAGTCACCTTTAACTAAATCAGAAGTGAGTCTGCAATAAGATCCTAAAAGCAATGTGATAAGACTACTCGTGTATTGTGCAATATCATTGCTTTAAAAAAGGATAAAATAAATTTAGCACAAATTGGAACATTTTATGCTTACGTGATCTGTAGGAAATTCCCTTGGAATCACCTTTTGCTTTTTTAGGTAAATTCTCTGGAGTTATGACAGTCCTGTTGTTGTTTCTTGTTTCTTGGTTTCTTATTCTTATATTCGTTACTTTAGGACTCAGTCACTCATACTGGTTCATGCTTCCATGGAAAGTTTGCGTTGCAATACACAAGAGCAACTCAAATTCATCATGTTCACTACATAAGTAATTATAGAAAGATGGAAAATAGGTAAATAAAGTGTACCATGATGGTGATCACAATGTAAAAGACTAGTGTGTATATATATAGATGTAGATAAATTAATCATGGAGTAATTTTGGTAATTAATTATCCTCATTCTACGCTAACAAATACATTTAATGCTATATAGCAATCTTAGTTTTCTTCTAACATTTTCTACAGTTTCAATCCTCCTAAATTTATTTATATATACCTTTCTAAATTTGGGGTCAATCAATATGCAACCTTATTAGAGTATTTAAATCCATTTTAATGCGACAAAAATGTTTACATATTTTTAATAATATATAATATATAAAGTTATTATAAATTTTAATAACATAAAATATTTTAAAGATTAAAATCAGTTTAAAATCTAATAATATTAAATATAATTTAATATTAAAATCGGTCTAACTAATTCTAATAATATTAAATATATTTTAATAATTGTGGATATGTTTAAATAAATATTAGAGTGAATTAAATTAACTCTATTAATATTAAATATATTTAAAATAAAATATTAAACTTGATTTAACGAATTTTAATAATAATAAATATGTTTTGAGGGAGGGATATACAATTATTCCAATTGAGACCAAGTTAACATTATTAACTAAAATTAAAAATTGAATTAAAGATACTTTAATCAGAATTAAGGATTAAGTAAACTTATTCTAACTGATATTAAGTTGAAAATATTTTGGTCAAATTTGAGCTATTTTCACAAATAATCGAGAAGAAAAGCATTTGAAAAAACAAAACTTGAACCCCCAAACAAATGAATTATGTAAGTTTGGAACTTTGAAACCCTTACATTTAGGTGAGCATGTAGAACATGAAGACCAATATATGTTAAGGCTTAGTATGAAAACAACGCATCTAAAAAGTAAGGAAAGAAACTCGAAACAAAAAGGGAAAAAAAGATTAAGAATATGGGATACCTTTTATTTCTCGAATCCTTGATTTTTGACATTCGTATTAACTTACGTTAGAATCTTTGTAAGTGAAATATACCTACCGAATTCGAAGAAGGTAAGAACAAACAAATACATCATAAACAAGGGAAGATTAGCATAAGCTGTGAATTGAAACAAAAAACTCAAGGGTTTAAGACCAATTGGTTTTGTTTGTGGAAGAACTTCTATGACCGTGAGCTTCCTAGATGAAAGAGTTTTTGGAAGGTCCTAGAACAATAGAACAAGTGTTAGTGAAAACTGAAGAAGGGTCACTTTTATGGGTATGGGTTTATTATGATAGATAAACTGAGAATAATGAGGTTATTTAAGTTTAAAATTATTTTGGAGGTCAAAATTATTTTAAGGGTGAATTAATGCTCTGAATTTAAACCGAGAAAAGAAAAATTATATCAATATAATCTTTGTCTACTCAGACTAATGTCAATGGATATATAATTTGTCATATGTATTTACAGAGTAATTTTTTTAATCCGAACAATCATACCTTCACCCTTAAGTATAATTACACATATTTTTAATAATGTTATATGATAAAAAAGATATTTTTTTATTCACTTAAGCGTGTTAAGATGGTATGTTGTTACAATTAAGTGTGATATCTTCATATTTATTTTTTTATTTTTATTTGGATTTTAAAAATATTTATCAACAAATCACATATCAGAACAGATAAAATGTTTTTACTTTTCATATAAAATGTTTTTACTTTCCATAATATTGTAACTATATATTTTTTTAAAATGAGAGGAAACATAAAGTATGAGGTTCTTATTTTTAATATATGTTAGATGAATTCAAAAGTACTTATCAACATACCACATGCCAAAACAAAAGAAACCACCTATACTATATTTTTTCAAAATAAAAGCAACATGAATAAATGATGTTCATATTTTCAATACTTGTAACATGAGTTCAAAACTATTTCTAAACAAACCACAAACAAAAACAGATGAAACTGTCATGACGTGAGTGTCATACATTCTAAAAGAGTTTCATAATTTTATAGAAATACTTTCACTTTGACCTTATTGGATCATAGACGGAATATGCTTCTTTATATATCATTATAACTTCATTTTTTTTAAACTGAAAGAAAACGTGAACACATGAGATTCCTAATTTTCATATTTGTTTGATAAGTTCAAAAATATTTATAAATAAATCATATATCAAAACAGACAAAACCAATTAAATCCTATTATCATACATTTTAAAAGAATTTCATAATTATGTATGTATGATAACTCATTCAATTTTTTTTTCATGTCACGTTATAGAGAAACCTTTAAAACTAATGTCAAATTATTATTTTCATTTCTTACAATTTTAACTTTTATATTTTATAATTGTTTTTTCATGTACATTTTCTCAAACTTACTTTATTAAAATTATTATTTATAAAAAATTACTGGTAATAAAATTATAAAAAATTAACCGAATTAATTTAGTTTAAAAACTATTTTCTAATAACATGTATTTTATAATTTTAATAATATTTTTAATTATTATTATACTAATGATTTTTTTTTTACTTTTTTAATCATAAAAAATGAAAACACGGCTACATGCGTATGTTTTAACTGGTAGATTATAAATTGGATTATATTGTTTAATGTTTTTGTTAACTTTGCAGTTTATTGAGTAGAGAACATGCATAAAGATTAGGAAATTGAATAATATAAAAAAATAATAATATAATTAAAAGAGGTAATTAAGTAAATTGAAACATAATTAATTTGATAGCCAGCTTCACCACGTTACTAGTCACACTAATCTTGCATTCTCCTTGTCCAAAGTAACTGCAGAAAGCAGAGACAAAACCCCAACAAAATTTCCCTCTCTGTTCGTTGAATGCTTCCATGGAGTTCAGACCTCGCAATTACGGTGCCGAGCTTGAATCTCACGCGCTCCCTCGCGTGCCCACCGCTGCTCATCCTCTATCTGCTTCACCTCCGTCTCCACCTCTCGCCCAGGTCCTGCTCATATCGCAACTTCTTTCGCATTTTTTTCTTCTATTAGCAGTTACGGTACCTACCTTGACTGCGGAAAAAAATTGATTGTGGCTATACAGAATCGGTGCCGCTTTCACTGCTCTGAATGCACAACTAAATATTTAGTTCTATGAACCTGAAATAAGAACATGCCTAGGATTTGAATCGATCAGTTAAATTAACTTCTATTGATCCTTCCTCGTTTAGAAACCTTTATTCAGTTTAATGTCGTCCAATGGTTTGAAATCGATGTTGTTGAGCCGAGTGATATGATCGTGTGACTAAAATATGATGTAATCTGGATAAAGATTTAAATGATCTTAGTGATGAATTGCAAGTTATTAGCATGTATAACACTAAAATAGTGCACTAAGAGCAGGGGAAAGAGGGTGAGGGCGGGGACCGGGAAGGGTTTGGTTTAGTTACTACAATTTAAGACTTAGTAATTTCTGTTGACTTGCTTAATGAAACTATATGTTGACTTGCTTAAAGTGAAAGCTCCGTGGTTGTGTTTTTTTGAGTTGGTTTGTGACCGCAAAATTTTACATATATTTCACTTTTGACGATATTCATTTCTTTGTTAATTTTCTCGATTTAGGTTGATGTTGTAGATCGTGGGAACAATGATTTCTTTGATCCACTGAGAGGAAATGATAATGATGCAAATGCTGCTCCTCCTGATCATGAAAACCTGAATGAAGATGCTGATCTTCAGCCAACGAAGGAGTGGACCTCTTCCAGGAGATTACTGATGCAGCGGTTTCCTGTCTCCAAGATGGTTTCAGTTTCTTCAGTAAGTTTTACAGTATTTTCCTTTTCCTGGTTTAAATAAGAAGCTTACTACCTATTTTGTGGTATCTAAGATGGCCGAGGCCAAATAAGTATGGTACATTTAGAAGCATGTTTTGTGATGAGACTGCAGACAGTTCTTATTGGCTTTGAACATTCTTAATGGTCACTAGCAGCAGATCAGTTTAGATAATAGATGTGAAATTCGACAATTTACGCACTTTGTTGTGGCTGGCTAGGGGAAAGGCTGGACATTTTCTGTTTGGAAAACTTTAGAAACGTATGATACTGTTTTATTGGTTTCCAAGCGATTAAGACATTGTTTGACTGTCTGCATTGTGATTAATTATTAAATATTTTTGAAGAAGAGTTGTACTGGCTGGAGTAGAAATCTTGACCAAGATATTACTATATATTCAGCCATTTATTAATACACTTCATATTGCACATTGGGTTCCTTAGTTGTTTTTTTCACCTTCAGCTATAGAGATAATGAATTGAGCTTGGGTATGGGCATTGTTGAGATTTTGAAGGGCTCTATGCAAGTTGCCAGATAACACTGCATATGAGCTAGCCATCTACTAGATGCTGTGTTGGAAAATCTTCACGAACTTTGAAATATTCTTATGAAGTGTAAGATATAGCAGTTAATTACTATAAACATCTGTAATTTCTGTTGTGCAATTAGCGAATATAGTGTACTTAGAGGGTAGGTCTTAATGTGAGCATTGGCAAATAAGCCTTTATATTCTAAAAACTGTTTTGATCCTTTATCTTTTAACCCTTTCAGTTTTTTCACTATAATGATCTAATTATTTATTCTTTAAATTACAGATGCCTGATGTTTTAATGAGAAGTGGAAAATGTATGTCAATACCTTTTACATTGTTTTTACTTTTGTAATATCCTTTATTTATCTTCACTTAGTTATGTGACATCCCAATTTTCAGTACATGAGAAATCTTCGACAACTATGCACTTTGAGGAATTGGACGATCCACAAAAATTTGCAGATGAGGGTGTCAAGACTATTACTCGGCAGGAGTACGTTTCTCGACTACATGAGCTCAAAGATGAGATTACTCGTTCCTGGCTAGCTGAAGACCGGGTGACATCCTTAAAGTTATCAATAAAGGTAAACTTCAATGTATTTAATAATTTACTTTTAACGTTGTAGTTTGTATTAGTGAAATAACCTTTTGCTTTTGAAATCATGGAAAATACATTTTTTTTTTATGTTATTTCATTCAGCTAAGATATGATTTTATGTATGATAGTTGTTTAATTGATTATCTTGAAGGTTTTATCTAGTTGGCTGATTGATATTTGGTTTTCTTGGATGATATTTAGTTTCTTTAGGTGCTGTATTAGAATCTAGGAAAATCTTAGATGCTGCTTTTATTATTAACAAGGTTTTTGATCATGTTACTTGAAGCATAGAGTTTGTGGCAAAACTATATTTTTAAAAGTGATATGTTTGATTTTTATGATTCTTAACAAGAAAGGTTTTGGCAAGATATGTAATGACTTAGTAACTTGTATTCTTCTGCTGAGTTGTCTCTGCCATCTTTCAGGAGAACTTTATGCTTGGTCTAGAGGAGTGAAAAGTGGTCATATTAAGTGTTCAAATATGTTTTTTTGGGATTTGTGCAGGTTTCTCATTTACCGTTTTTTGTTTTTTGGATTGTAGCCTCGTAGGTTTCTGCACATGATTTCCCCGTTATCAGATAATTTAGGTATTAAGAGTCCTTTAATGGATATCAGTTTGTATTTTCTTTTCTTCCTGTACTTTCTTCACTCTTAGTAATATTTATATGCCAAAGAGAGTGCAAATGTTGTTTAATTTTGTTTAACAATATTTTAAAATATAAGGGACTTTGAGAGTGGGGTCTGCCCATTTGAAATCTAAATCATTTTTTTTGAAGTGGGAGTGAAAACATACCGATTTATTTTCATTTATTGTCTAAGTTTGTCTTGATTTTGATTGATTATGTGGGTCTGAAACTGATTATTCCGTTTGTAGGTTGCTAAGCTTCTGATGGATACGTCTGTATTAGAGTTTTATCCTACTCTTTTTGTTCTTGTCACTGATATCATGGATATGCTTGGGAACCTGGTTTGGCAACGCATAAAGCTAAAAGCTGAGTTTTCTGAAGATGGAACATTGCGCTGCAACTTAGCAGGTCCTTTGTCAATTTGAAGCTCGCTCACAAAATGCTGTTTACTTCCATAATCTGTAGTTTTGCATTTGAGTCAGGTTAAGTATATGGCTCTTGTGGTAATAATTGTTCGACTGACATTTTTTTCATGCTAATGTTTTGAAGACTAAGGATTCTGTGTTTTAACTTATTAATGCATGCTAGTTCCTTAAAAGGATGATAAAAGAGTTTGTAAGGATTGCAAGTTGATTCCAGGAGAAAGTGTTACTCAACATTTTGATTCTTGATGTTCATTCAGGAAGGAGGCAACCTTACTGTTGTGTCAAGGCTTGCCCGAAATACATCTAAATATTTAATCCTTATAAATTACTACATTTAGAAAACAGAATTATATAACAGATAACATAAAATACTTTGTGCATGTTAAACTGCGAATGTTAGTTTCTTGGCTCATGTAAATAATGGATGGTCAGGTATTTGGTTTAAGGGTACAGTCAATCACTGAGTTTTTGTTTGAGTGACATGCTTCCAGCCAGGTTGCATCTGGTTCAACAGAACTGTTGCTGGCATGATGCTTAACCAGACTAACCAGAAAACCAATTAATTCTACCACTTTGACCAGGCTCTGTTAATATAAATATTTACAAATATTATTATAATTTATGAAGAGCTTCTTTTGATGCAAGGCCTAATTGTTTCTAAAATGGCAGAACTACCCATCTTGCATGGGATTGGGTACAGGGATCTGATGCAATATATAAGTGAATTCTTTTTTTAAATGAAGCAATGGGTAGGTCAATCTATATTAAATAAAATATGCATATTATATTTGTTAAGAAATTAAAATAAAATTTATTTATGTATGAATATATTGTCCCATCATAAGTTCCGTTGGTAATTCCTCTACATGTTCTTGGGTAATAATTTTGAGGTAGTCCCACAATTTGAGCATAGTGATATAGAAAAAAAAAGGATATACCGCATATGTGAATGCCATTCTATTAGAGTATTCATATCTGCGCCCGATAAGTATATGATTATATATGCCAACATCTGGGAGTATCCTTGCATCATTGAAAAGTTTATGCATTATGGGAACATCATAATTAGTAATTTATTATAGCCTCACAAATATAAGATGAATGATTGAAAATATGTTCAGTGGGATATCCTTACTGCAAAAAGGTTCTCACTATCTCTAACATCAGAACTCATTGAATATTTTCATTCTGTATCTTGTTTATTGGAACTAATTTGTACATGTCATACAAGCTTGATGATCTGCATGAGATAGATGGATCTCATTTAAAAGTCACATCTTTTTCTTAAATGATTTATTTGAATCTTGTAGAAAACTTTCAAGCAAGGGATATTTGTGCTGATGCCAAAGAAACTTGCTATAACTGGTTTAGCAAAATTGGTGCTGTGCAAGAGCTTCTTCCACGCATGTGAAGTCCTTATCCTTCGTCCTGTATTTAATTTATTCCTTATATTTTTCCCCCTGAAGTTATTGTCTTCTCTCCCCGCTTATGTTGGTTTGAGATTTCTGCTGCCATGTTTACCTTTAGTTTCTTCATAGTCACAGTTATAATTTTCTTTGAATTCACTTTCAGAGACACGTTGTGATTTCACTAGAATCACAGCCATCTATAATTGTATTTCTACAATCTCAAAGCTAAGCCTAAATCCACTTCAACAAAGAAAGTCACCTTGGTACAATTAGGCTACAAAATATATATTTTTGGATGAAGCACAGCCTTGTTATATGTAAAAACCATTCATCCATAGGCTTGGCCCTAAGTGCCTGCTTATGCTTTTGAATAATTTGGTTCTTGATATGCTATTGATATCTCTTTGATCAGGTACTCAGTACTCTGCCCTTTAATCATTGTTGTTTCACTCCTCTGATTAAATTATAATTTCAGCATATGGTTAGGTGGTGGTTCATCCATGATTTTATATGGATAGGAATTTAGTTGGGGTGTTGTGGTGTGTCAGATGTAAAAGCAATCAAGCCCATTAAATAGCAGCTTAAGCTTTTCTTATGATTTGGTTTCAGTTAGAAATTGAGACTACAGAAGGTAAATAGTTTTAAAATACACGAGTTTTGATAGTAAAAAAGTTAGACGGCGTGTAGGATATTTTTTGGTTACTAGTAGTATGAAGTTATCATTAATTTGCAGATATTTGTTTTGTTGTGGTGTGACCTACTCCTATTTTAATTTATTTCCTCTGACATGTTTGGAACCTATAATATACTGTCAATACAGTGAAGATGAAATTTGACGTGACAACTGTCAATATTGCATGAAAATTGGATACAGTATAGACCTATTTTCAGAAAAGTTTGAAAGGTTTTGTTAATAACATTTGAAAGGCTGTTGCACTGAATAATGTTTCTCTCTGACGGTTGTTTGCTGAATGCTTATATGAAATTGTACTAGTTACTTGGAGCTGGCAATTTTGCCTTGCTGGTGCTTTCTGCTTGACCAACCTTCAGACAGCCTTCAACGCTTGGTAATGATGACAAGAGGATTAGGAGATCCTGTGGCATCTGCGTATTGCCGTCTTTATATGGCTCACTGTGCTCAAAAGCTGCCTTCGCATGATATAGGTATTTTTGTTGATATTATATATCTATCCTTAGGATCTGTAGAACATATAAACTGAAACAGATGTGCCCCCCCTTTTAATTGTTAAAATAAATCTGTATGTTGCCAGACATATTTGGTCTAACCTTTACATATGCATGCTTGCATATAAAATTGTGCATCATAATGCTCTAACACCCCTACAATCGGCAATCCAACACCTTGGTGTGAAATATTATATGCTCTTTTGGTGCCAGTACAATCACATACTTTGGTTTAAAGTTTTTGTATTTCTTTTAAAAAATTCCAAATTTAGAAAGCTATTGAGAATGTGAAAAGCCAGCTGGTAAAGACATTATTTAACAGTTATTCAGATAAAACAGAAACAATTAATCTAGATTACTGCTTCGTACTGTCTCCTATATGAAATTTTGTGTTCTATATCAGTGCTTAGTTGCCTCTAATTAATTTTCTCTTGTATAAAGGTCGCTGAGTATGCTCGTTCTGAATTCAATGTATCTGATTCTTGTAACATATTTCTCATGTTTATTTTCTTAAAACTTATTTCATATGTTGTGCAACTGGAACAGGCTATCTTGTTTCATGTGTGAATGACATCAAAGTTATTTTGATGCAAATGTTCTCACGTGATGAAAGATCTCATAAAAATGTTAAACTCAACAAAAAATTGCAACTGAGTTTGATGGAACCAACCATTGAGTATATTATGAAGTGTGTATTTAATGGGTTAACTCAGGTACGTAATGAAGTTTCTCTTCACAAGTATCCTTGTTTTGGGCGATATTATATAATCATATTTCCACATATCTGGGTTATGTGAAAGTGTATAATTGAAATTTCATCGATTGATTGGTATATTTGCTCTTCTATTTTGATATTTGCATGAGCATTTCAAGTGAGTGAAATGAAGGTTGTGTAGGTGCATGTAGTTAGCTAAATGGTTGGGGTTTTTCTGATTATGATATTGAAAACTCGAGTTTTAACATGTCATCTATATACTCCATCAGACAGTAGAAAAAAGAAAGTCAGTTTTGTTTTTCTTCCCTATATATCCTGTGTTTTATGCTGATCTAAGTATGTCTTTCTTTGCTAAAGAGACAAGTCAATGAAGTTCTGTTAGAACTTGGATTGATGAAGAATCAACAGGATTTGGGGAGTGTTTCGTGTGTTTCAATCATTCTTCATCATTTACTGAAGGAGCTCCCTATTGAAGTAGTTAATTCCAACGTTGTGCACATCCTTCATCTCATTGAATTTAGCAAGGATAATTCCTTTGGTCAGGTAAGCTTTTAATATTCTTGTTATCCCTTGAATTTAGCCGCATCTTTGTTTTGGCTTTTCCAATTTGCAGTGTTATTGTTTTCTTTTCGGTGATACAGCACATGAATTACAGACTGCTTGGATTCAGGCTGTATGAAACAAAATCCCCTGTTCATATTGTCGATGCTGTGTTAGATAAAGTTATTCAGGTATCTATAAAATTCTAGTCCATCTTGCATCATTTCAGAGTTACATTCACAATTTACGCATCTTAAATCTCCATCTCTTTGTCTATCTACACCTTGAGGGAAACTGTATTATTTTAGTTTCTTTCATTAATACATTCTCTTCTCCAATGCCTCCCTCTTCCTCTTAATTTTACCAGACAAATATAGGAGGAGGAAGTGTGTATCTTATGATAGGAGATCTCCTTAAAACAGAAAAATGTGAAAGATAAACAAATCTGAGAGCAAACATCTCAAATGGATTTTATAAGTATTATTCGGTTAAGTAGACTGTATATGGTGTCGGGGGTTGTCATCTCTTATTATGTCAAATGTCATAGACTCTAGAGAAAGGTAAGAGATGGGCAAAACTTGGTGTCTTTGTATTTGTTGTTGTTTTTTATTGTTTGCTTCTTCTAGGAGGATATATTATTGCCAGGTCTTGCACTTTTTTCTTCAATATATTCTCTTCTATAATTCTTTTGAGCGTAATGTGACCAAACAAGTATTGAAGAATATACTGAAGATATAGAATTCTCTTAAATCTGCAAACTATAAATGACGAAAGAAGCGAAAGAAAAAAACTCTCTATATCCTAGAAACCCCAAAATATTAAGTATGTGTACATCTATATGCTATCTAATCCGTAGGATGCTTGCTTAATGAAGATAACCCTTGACCTTTTCTTGTAAAATAACTACAGAACATCAGGACTGATTGAAATATTTATTGAAACACAAAAACACTCGGACTGCACACTACTACAACGTTAATACCGTCCTAGAGACTTCTCCTAAAGAAAATATCTCTGTGCTGAAACTTACAAATACAACGACACCATAAATGTTCCCACACCGTAATACTAAATTAAACATTACAAAGTAAAAATGCTATATGCAATAACTGCTATTCACCTCAAAGCATACTTCCCACCCACTTTTACCAAATCAAATACTGTGGGGCGTAAATGCCATTTGGTATACAACACCTCTTCTGGAATAAACATTTCAAATTGGAGGTCTTGGAGCAGTGTCTCCATCAAATGACACATGAAATGTAAAAAAATGTATAAACTGTTGGTTGAGCCACATTATATTCCACATCTGTTTCTCTGCTCTGTATTCTTGGTTTGTGTGCTTCCTTATTGTTTAGGTTATTATGAGGCTTAGGGTAAGTCATTAACATCTGTCTCCTAACTGTTGAAAACTGTGTTTGGTCAGATGTTATTATATTTAGATATTGACTCTAATCAGTTAAGGAAGGATAGACCAAAATTCAAGGGACTGGGGGTTGATTCTGGTCTTATATGTAATTAATTGAAAGCTAAATAATCATGTTCTCTTTCTTGACCTTAGTATTTTATAAATAATGTAAACATCAACTTGTTTGTAATGCCTATACCTATTCATACATCTAAATTTAACATACTGGCACTCCCCCTTATTTTAAAGCAAAAGGGTTTGCTTTGTAGTTTATTCAACATCTATGCTTACCACTCATGGTCAATTTGAGTATATGGTAAATTTTACCTGAGTAAAAAAATGTTTACTTTCTGAGACTTAGTCTGAACTTCATTTATAAGCATGTTTTCAACTGTCATTGTTTCCTCCAGGTATTTCATTTGTCTCTAATTTGGCTGCAACTTTAGGTTATTGCTCTGTATGATAGCCTTGATGAATACCTGAAGGTTGTAGATGCTTATACTGATCTTATTCTTCAGAATCAGATGGTAAGTTCGAGTGAGTGAGTACAATCAGACTGTTATTAGTTCTCTATGTCTTTCGAGTAAAAAGTTTGTTATGCCGTTATGTATCTTCTTTTGTTGGATGCACTAATATGTTGACCATTTAACATGGCATGGATGATTTGGGCTTATTTAGGTAATTTTAGTAATCACCTTTTTATTTCTATGACTGATAAAATATTAAATGTTGAAGGTTTAGATATTCAGTAATTGTCTTTTTATAATGTAAATTTGATACAGGAATAAAAAATGAAAAGAAGAATTGAAGGAAAGAATTATTGTTATATATCATATTCCTTCTTCTCATAATATTTTTTTTTTAGAAATACCATTTGTCATTATTTACTTTGGCAGTCCCAACAATCAATTGGTTTACATGGCTCTTGTGTTAATGACATTTTTAACAAGTTTGTCTCATATGATACATATGCTCTAGCTTGAGAAGGAGTGTTAGAGATATGATTTGATTACATTAAATAGGGATATTGATATGATTACATTAAAGATATATTACTAAATTCTGGAACTAAGTTTTTAAGTCCTTTGTGCAAGGGCGGTATGCTATCCCCCTTTCTTTGCATTCTTTCTTTCTATCTATTGGTATGTCTTAGTATGTTGTTTATATGCTATCCTCCTTTCTTTGCGTTCTTTCTATCTATCTATTGGTATGTCTTAGTATGTTGTTTAAGTAGACAATCGTGAGGCAAACGTCTATATGATAATTTAAAGAAAATCCATAGAAAACGTTGAGATTTAAATTCTGTTCCTTGATGGATTAATTGTATCCACTTACAAAGTTTAGTATGAATTGATATGTATACCTATCACTTTCAAAGTACTATTATTTAATACTTTGTTCTGTAATCTTTCCTCTAAATGCAATAAATTATTCCAGGATAACCATTTGAATGCCATTTTAGAAGGCATTTCAAATCGAGCTTGGAATAAAAGAGTTACAGAGGATGAAATGTTAAGCTTGCAATCTCTCATTGTGAAGCTTCTGTCTCATTTTAAGCATTTGGAAGATGTTTTTTCTCTGGTAGGTTCCAGTAATATCTTGTACTTAATCATCTTTGTTTTTATTTGTCTCTATCATTCATTCTTCAGTACATGTGCTATAAGCAATAGTGATGATTTGGGCTTTTGTTGTTATTATTTTGTAGGTTCAGTTTCCTGAAATCTTAGATGTAATGTATGGAAAGTCGCAGGATGTTGTCTTTTTGCACATCCTTAATATGGTGACAAGGTACCATTTATAAAAAGTATTGTGTTTTATTCTACTCCTTTCAATCCATATCACCCTTATTGACTCATATACTAGTTTGTATATGAACGTGAAAGTTCACTTATCTTTTGCTGAAGTTTAATTTTTTTTTTTTTATTAGAAGAATTAGTGTGCCAAGAATTAAATTCTAGACAACTTGGTCGGAGCGTTTGATATCATGTGATGAGCCAACTATACAAAAAATTTATGCTATTAGGTGAAGTGAAATGAACAATTTTATACTACTATTTGACAAATTCCTTTACTTCTACGGCAATTCCCAAAGGAAATTTTGAGTTGTGAGGCAGTACTATTGAACCATCTCTAATCACCTGATTCGAATTTCAAGGTTCTACACATCAGATTTTCTTTTCTTATTTTCTTTGTGGGAAGAAGAAAAACTGAAAATACTAATTGTATGGGAGAAAAATATACTGATAAATGAAGTAAATCTCTCTAAAGTAGTGTTTGGACGGAGAATTTTGAATTTATAATTTAAAATGTATGGAAATTTAATGTTTTCAATTCCTTTACAAAATGCTTTGTCTGGAGAAACACTTTAAATTCTTTTTACTAGAAATTTTGTGCAATTTAGTTTCCACACTATGTAATATTTCATGTTAAACATTTATTTTAAAAAATCAAGATTTCAATTTAACATTATATAATAAATAAACATTATCCAACTTTTAAATAATAAAATAATATGAAAATGATTAATCATTTAAATTTTTCATTATCTAAAAATTGGCTTCTAAAATTATAGAGTTTCATATAAAATAATTAGCAATTAGTTGTTATCGTTTATGAGATTTTTATTATTTAAATAATGAACAATTAGGTTGCATTAAATACACCAAATAGCTACTAACATTGCACAATTCCATATAACTTTTCACTTCTTTCTACTCCTAAATCCCCTGTACTTAAATAAAAGCTGCTATAAAGTGACTGGACTAACTTAAGTATACACCCTACACAGATTATTGTTATCACTGAACCTATACAAACTTAAATATCCTAGTTTACTATCTTAGATCTAATTTTGAAAATGTATATTATTAAATATAAGGCTAAGGCATCAAGTCAGCTTGGGTAACATTAGATAAGGTCATTCCAACCCAACAAAATTAATGGGATATTATTTTACAAAAGTTGGTGGGAAATTATATCCGGGTCCTGAATCAAAGCTTGCATGTTTGCTGAGTTTACTTTTGCATTTTCAAATTTTTGTTTCGTGATATGCTGACTGCCTGCAACATAGTCTTGATTCTATCCTTCTGATTGAATAATATAATTTGTTAAGTATTCATTTCATTACCATGTAATAATCTCTTATTATTTGTCAAACAGGAATGGTCACATTAGTGATCCAACAAGCATACGGTTGCTTTTTGAAATTGCTCAGACACTGCATGATAATCTAGAGTTTATGAATGTGAAAGATGATGATGGCCAAGTGGCACGTTCAATATCTCGCTTTGTGCACATGGTAACACGATCCTTTTGATATTATTTGGGTCTATGATCGCTTTCTTTAGTTGTGGTAATGCTTTTGTGTTGATTGATTATTTGACTCTTTACTGCCTCTATTTACTAGGTAGATTATGGAGCAGAGATGGAACAACATTTAGCTTTTTTGGTTAATTGTCGAGGAGCTTTTGGTAGATTCAACGAACTTAAGGTTTGTCTTTGTTTTTCTTTGCAGTTGTTGGCCAAAGACCTGGTAACATAGTGATAAATTTATCATATTTTCTTGCAGGAAACTCTTGTTCACTCTTGCAATTCTTTAGCAATTCAAGCTTTGAAATGTGCTAAGAAACATCTTAGTTTTTTCAAATCATGTGTTACATTTAGTGAAGTCACAATACCTTCTGTTTCTGCTCACAAGCAATTTGATCTTTTTCTAGAAACTGCAGAGGTAGGTATGAAAGCTTATGGCACATCAAAATTGCATGTATTGTTGCTACCTTTTATATTTTTAAGTATTCATAATTTGAAATTTTCAGGTTGCATTCTTAGGGGGCTTGATTTCTCATTCAGATGGATTAATTGATTCAGCGATCACATGTTTGCATACCTTAGACATAATTGATGGTTAGTTGATATGCAAAACCTTTAAATTAGGTGCTCACACATTATCGAAGTATTAAGAACCAATACTTAAAATTGAATGCATGTAATTTGTTATCTGTGGCATGTCTATTTTGTGGGATTTATTCACTGCTAATTTTGTGTTCTATGATGAAACAGTGGTGCTTAAAATGTTCAGAACAATTATCAGAATTCCAAACTATAAATTATTCTATATTTTGGTAAGAGAAGAAAGCCCAACAATTTTGGGCATCTTGTTTTTTCTTCTTTTGTCCCCTTTGTTGAATATCTAATGATTCGAAGCCATTTATGAACTTTCTAAAAAAATCCTCTTTCGTCCCCTTTATCAAATATCTAATGATTTGAAGGCAGTAAATTAAACATCCTTTTATTTCTCTCTTTTATCCCTTCGTTGGATATCTAATGATTTTTTAAAATCTGACCACGATTGCTGTTTCTTATAACAAATGGCTTAAAAGCTAACATAGAAATTGTTACATTATACATATAAGTCTCCAAACCCTAAACCACATCCTTTTATTTCTCTCTTTTATCCCTTCGTTGTATATCTAATGATTTTTTTAAAATCTGACCACGATTGCTATTTCTTATAACAAATGGCTTAAAAGCTAACATAGAAATTGTTACATTATACAGAGAAGTCTCCAATAAGATGTTGAGGTAGAACCTATACACATGCATGGTCTATATTTGCATTACATAATGCAATGGAAAATTATACATAGGTGCAACTTGTGAAATTATTTTCCATTTCACTTCATTTATTTATCAACCAGTAACAAACTAACAGTCTAATAAAGACTTACAGTTAACCAAAAATGATGTATCAGAACTAGAATAGTTAGACTATTGGTTAAATTAGGTTTATGGTTGATCAATCAATATTCGAACTGAAATGGATAAAGTCATATATAGTGGTGCATTTATGTTAACATATTGTTAATAATATTAAAGGAAATAGAAAAGTTTTTGGTGTGCCAAACTATAAGGTCATTTTCCCTATTTTTTTACCCAAGGCTTTTAGTGCTTAAAACTTAATTAAAGGAAATCTGATCTAACAATACTAACTTCTTGAATACAAGTATCCTAGCAATCATTCTTAGAAATAAATAATACAAAATTGAATGCTACGATATATTAAAGGCACCCGCCATTCTTTTGCAAGATGGTTTCTTGTTGCCATCATTCTCTCTGGACTTTTGGTTGCTTGTATCATTGTTTTTAATTTAAGAATTGTAGTAAAAAAAATACATTAATTGTGCCACGTGGTTTCTATCTAAAATAATGATTTTTTGTCTGTCTCTATGATATTCTTAGAATCTAAATCTGATTGACTGTTGATTTGCTTGATTTTGTAGGCTTCCGAACTCTAAGGGATGTTGAAGGACTAGTTTCATCTATTAGAAAGTTATGTGGCTTCTTAATTATGGTTCCAGGTTGTAAAAATTATTTCAGTTTTTTCACATTCATATGCGTAGACGCTTTAAAATCTCCCTTTTTGTGATGTCACCACCATTTAAATTTGTAATAGAAGTATAAATATTCTAGGTTGGAGATCTAGTTTGGTATGCATGTATTTACAACGAATTTCTTCTACTTTATTGAAGGTACTTTTAGTCTGCCAGTCACCTATTTCCCAAATAACTTGTTTACATTGATCAGTTCCCGATCTTGGTAAGTTTTCTTTGGGATATATAATGATTGAAGCTTCTTGCCACCCTCCCTTGAGAATACTTATTATTTTAACCTCTCTTTGTGCACCTTGTTTGATGAATGAATTAAAATTGAATTGCAGTTTTGAACCAAAAATGAGGACACAGATTTTTTCAGCTATCATATTATTACTGACAACTTTATCACAAAAGAGATTGCCATATCATGCAAATACACAGGTATAGGTGTAAATCTTGGCATCTCCTTATTTTATATTTGCCATTAAAAGGAAATTTTGAATTGCATTTATGGAATGAAGATAACATATCATCTGCACTTTCATTCCAAAATGGATAAAACAAATTGAAGTTTAAAAGAGTATTTAGAGAAAGTCTTGCTTCTTTTATGTCCGAATTAATGGATATAAGTGTCATTTGGTGGACATAGCTCCAGTTTAAGTATAGGTCTGGGGTTTAAGCTAATGTAGTAGGATTATTCTGAGCCAGTTAGTGAATCAGCCTTCCCGTGCTTGTTGTCTTATCAGCAAAGTTCAGTATTGTCCTTGTCTGCTCATGAATTCATCTTCCCTAGTTAACTAATCAAATACTTATTCACATCTTACCTGTTGAGGCCTCTCTTTTCCTTTAGGCACAACGTGCAAGGAACATAGAGGTGGAGAGGTGAGAATATTGTATTATGATCATCTATATTAAATCATTATTGAAATGAAGATCACTAATAGTCGGGGAAGTCATAATCCCTAGTTCCACTATAGTGCCATTTCAGATGTTAGTTCTTATAATCAGTTTCTATCCAAGATTTTTCTTTAGTTTCACCTGTTTTATCATACTTACACTAGTTTTGTAAATCACGGTGTTCCTGACTAGTAATGGTTTATGGTTTATGTATCTTAATCCTCGGAGCAATATATTTTATTTCTTTCCAGATTCTAGGCAATGACATGTTATACTATGGGGATTCATCTTACAACCAAGAACTTGTTTCTTTGTCTAAGCTCGTTCTTGACAACCTGCTTAGTGCTGTTCAACAGGAACCTTCCCAGGTATCATCATTTTGTCTAATTTTGTTGTTTGATTTATTTAACCAATTATAAATACTGATTTATTGTGACAAAATAAAGGCTGCTCGAGGAATTATGGCACTTGAAGCTTGCAATTGCATTGCATCATCTTTCATGGTAAGCTTTTCTTTAGTTGTTTGAACTTTCTTCTCATTATCATTGACGAGGGAAAAAAGAGGATTCAAATTTCAATTTATTAATTCTTGAAAAACATTACAAAACTATTTCCAGTTTAGGAATAATACCCAGACCTATGGATATTTAAATCAAAAGGCAGTTAACCCATTAACTGGGTTTGTAGTGTGTGTCTATATGTAGAATCATGCGCAGATTCTACTTCAGCCTTCTAATAACGGTTTCTTTCTTCATTAATGGCAGCTGAACAGTGAATTATCTCCTGTTTGCCTTACACTGATAGAAACTGCCAAGTCATGTTTGAGTGCCCGAGACAGATACCTCCAGTCAACCATTCAACTTTTAAACAAACAATGGCCAACTTCTGTAGGGACTACTGTGTCTACTTCTGTATGATTTGTGTTCATCTAGGTTTGATAGGTTACTCGTGACATCCATTGTGACCTTATTTTCTATCCTACTGTTGTATTAAAAGCCTGGAAGTATTGTAGAAAATATATTTTGAAATAAGTATTTGAAAATGTGTTTAGAATTGAGTTTTAATTATTTTGGATTGATTGTTCCGAACACTTTATAATAAACATTCTTTCAAATATACATTTTTCTTAGTTCATCTTCCAATAATACTTATTGGGTAGAAGAAAGTATTTGCAGCAATAAGATGTTACTTTTTTTTTTTCCTATATGCTTCAACTTTCTCATTTTGAGCTACTGCATGCAGTCGTTAGTTCAATTCTCAACTTTTCTTTTCTAGTTGAAAGTTAAATTTTTCCTGATAAAATAAATTTCCTCAAAGAAAGTTCACCTGCAAATCAGAGTTCTTGTATTGTATCTAATGAAAGTAATACAGCATACCTAAAAGGGATTGAAATAACTTTCCGAAAAGAGCATTTTCGATAAAATATTTAGGGAGATTTTAAGTTTTATATTTTCGTAACGAAAATGTCTTTTAAATTCGTTCCAAAAATGTTTATTAAAGCTTAAAGAAAAATAAGTTCTTATTCTGCAAACATGTCCCATCTCTATTAATCCACAAAGCAACTAAAATTTCAAATAAAATATATAAAAAAAATCAGTTTCCGAAATAAAATAAGTTACGGTTTCAACCTTAAAAGAAGTATTCAATTAAAACAAAATAAAAAGTGTATTAAATAATTCTAAATAATATAGAACTTTTCCTGTACCCAACGTTATATAAGAAAAATAGATTGTTTTGTCATAAAGAATTAGATTAAAGACTTTTACTTCCTGCACCCGCCCCTCATTTTTCTTCATGCACCTTACAATATTTAAAATACCATTTTACCTTTCTTTAAACTGACTCTTAAATTTCTTATTTTAGAAATTTTCCAAAATACATTTTCCAGAATTTTTGTAACAGGATTTTCAAAATAAAACTTTTGGAACTAAATTTCGGACACAAGATTTTTAGAATGAATTTTTCAAAATACATTAAATACATTATAGAATAAACATTTTGAAATAGGATTTCAAAAACAGACTTTTCAGAACGTATATAATACTTTTTTTAAGTTTGTGTTTTAAAATAAGATTTTCCAAACACATGAATATATTTCAAAAAGATCTTTTCAAAATGAGTTTTATCATATCGCGTTTTCTATCTTTTTCTTTCTCTATAGCATTTTTACTCTTTTCTTCTTCTTCTATGGCACTCTCCCTTATTCTACAATAAGGAAATTGCTTCCTGCACCCCACAATTACTTCCTGTACCTCCTCAAAATTTCGTATTACCTGAAATACCCTTAACAGAATATATATTCCGGAAATCTTTTTTTTAAAAGGAATTTATATTTCGGAAAATAGTTTTCCAGAAGAGGGGTGAGGGGATGTGGTTACGGAAAATGATTTTTGTAAAAAAAGAAAACTATTACGGAAAATTGTTTCTGAAATAGCAAAAATGTATTACGGAAAACGTTTTCCGTAAGTCAATATGTGTATTACGAAAAAAGTTTTCCGAAATATTCAAAAAAATAAAAAAAATTGGTTACGGAAATCATTTTCCATCTTCTTCTCGAAAAACGATTTTCGGAAATCAATCTCCAACCAGAAAAATATCTTTCCTCTGCACTTCCACCCTTCACCACCTATAATCTACACCATCAATGTCCCCAATAATCCACCCATCTACAAGAGAAATACTCATTCACCTCCAATATTTTTTAAATCAAAACTCAATCACATACCTCAACTCTCCAAATCTCCAATCTTCACTTCATCTCTGCGCACACCAACATCTTCTACAACACCTCCAATCTTCAAACACCTCACACCAACATCTTCTACAACACCTCCAATCTTCAAACACCTCTGCAGCACCTCCAATTTTTAAGCACCTCTGCAGCACCAATCTCCACGGTGGCTCCACCAACGCCCTACTCCTTTTGTCTTCATTAGGAGGGATATTAGGGTCTATTCACATGTCTTGAGGGGGTGCAGGAAGCAATTGTGGGGGTGCAGGAAGCAATTGCCCTACAATAATGATAGTGTAGCAGTGGTGACACCGCTGATGTAGTCCAATGAGATAGATGTGGATGGAGAACCAGAATAGCGACTGAATAGAGAGGGAAAAGGAGACAGAAAAAAAAAGTAAAACCCGTGAGAGCAATTTCGTCATTTCACCAATTTTGGCAGTGCAGGTAGGAAAATATGAGTGTAGGAAGCAAAACCCCAACCAAAATTACTAACGGGCCAAAGGCCCAAAGTCCAGCCGAAACTCGGGCCCTGCCATTTCAGGTAGGGCACGTCCTGAGGTACCATCCTAAAACCACATGCCAAAATTCGTTCGTTCATATCTTTACATCCATAGCGTCAAACACTTAAACTCATAATTTTTGAATTGAGAGAGAGAGAGAGAGAAAGAGTAGTGCGATCCGCGAAGTTGAGTTTGATAATCAAGGTGCAGAAGCGATGGATCTGGAGGTGGTTGGACGTCACGCGATGTTGTTCGACGATGACGGCATGGCGGCGTTCGTCAATTCAGCGGAAGCTCTGGTCGAATGGAACTCCCTCTCCATCGATCGCTACGATGTTCGCCACCTTCTCTCCGCTCCCCTTCCTCCGCGCCTCAAGCGCCGCCCTCCTCAGCCCGAACCCGACCTCGATCACCTACGCTATCTCGATCTCCCTTCCTCTTCTTCCGATGAAGAACCTCAAGGTAACCTAATGTATAATTCTACTCTTCTTTTTGCTCTCTAGTTCCTTCTATTTGATATGACCTGAATATGATTTCATTTTGATTGGAACTGTGTTAGTTGTTGAGTTTTTTTTTTTTTCTCAACCAGAAGCTCTTGGAAGTATGATTGGTGGTTTTGTATTGATAAGTTTTCTTGGATCTTTTTTTATGTGAGGCTATTGTGAGGAAAAAGTCAATCAAATGCAAGTTTGTGGAAGTCCTTAGAAAACCTTATATTGAAATTTTGTTTTTCCATAGAGCTCAGGGTTTAAGATAAAGATTTTTTGGTCTTTGTGGGCTTTAGCTAGAATGTTTCCTTTGCATGCATAGCTTTGTACTTTTTATTGTAGTACCGAGGTTTTTTAAATTGTGTTGTGACATATTGGATTGTAGGCTATATGAAGTACCTTACTTCAATTTGCTTTACGTAATTAACGATATTCTGGTGTAGGTAATCTGATACGTATGGCTGAAGTATCCCACCTATGAAATATCAATATTTCATTTTTCCATAGATACGAATGCGTTTGGATACTGAGTTGATTTTTATAATTTTTAAAACATTTCATGAAAATTCAGTACAACTATATAGAGCATATAAGTGTTTGTAATAATATACGAACATATAAACAATGTTATCAAAAACAGAAGTTTTTCTATATAAAAGGAAGGAGATCTATGAAATACTTTGACTCGAGATGGCCACCGACTTCAACATTGACATTGCTTATATGTTTGTGTATGTATATATTAATCAACATGACAACATTCTCAGTTGAGAATTAAGATTTATATACCTCACATTTTATAGACAAATTTGGTACCTTTACAACTTTAATATAATAACAACCTTCACAATAAAATGTTATGAGCATATCTCTTAATTATTAGAACAACTAGTTAAGTCTTAAAGAAACAAACCTCACGAGAAAAATGTTATGTGGCTCGCATTATTTATAAGATAAGTTGGTTGTTTTATATTTCTCTTTACTTTTTTGTGAAGTAGTGCCTAAGAAATGTTTAGCCAATAATAGGTTTTGACTTGCTCTTTATTTGTGTTCAACTCAAGTTGAAGATGCGTCCAGGCCATGAAAATATATTTTTTTGTGACACAGGACAAAGTGTTTCCTCGAATGAGATTAATTATACTATTATACTAAAACAATATGAAGTAATTTACTAGGACAATGGTTTATGATTTATTTATTTCTATACCAAAAGTTTGTTTTTAATTTGGATTTGCTGAATTGTAATTATATATTTACTTTGTCTGAATTTTACACTATTCCAAAAATGTATCTTAAATATATCACATCTTATTTATTTTAAGAATAATTGTATTGCTGCATTGTTTACATATCCAATACGCATATAGTATGTATAATCTGTCTTCAAACAGAAAGGTATCACGTTTGTTCAATCTGCCATCATCTTTCACACACATTGATATATTTGGTTGTGCATGGCATTTAGTTGAGGCAACTAGGTGATGGTGCATTATTGGCTACAAGTCAAATGCTTTTTCAGTCGATGTTGGAAACTTGGAACAAGATTTTATTTTCCAGCTTCCACCTGAGACTATGTTGAGTGTTTTTATTTTTTGTGCAACCACAATGTCACATTTGCAGGATGGAATGTAATTTGCCACGGTTCCTGTGTCAGAATACAAGTAAGGATGTTTTCACCTGGCTTCAATTTATGTTTGGCTTCTTCTGTGTTGCAATTACTGTTTTAGCTGGATGATATTGTTGTTTGAGAATTATATTGGATTCTGACGTTGGATGTTACCTTTGTGTTTGTTTAGATAACGGTTCAGATCCAGTAAGTTCAGCTGGCTTTCATGCTGTTGCCTTTTCATATGGAAATACTAATGCTTCAATGGAGATAAAGGACGATGATGCTGAGTCTACTTTTCGTCCGAACTTCCCAATACCAGAGAGTCTACTCCATAATCTGGTGAGTAACATGTCTGAATGTATTTACTTTTAATTGTGTGATTTTTGAATGTTACTAACTTAATTGACCTTTCATTGTTTAACCAATGTGATTAGGTGATAATTGTCTAGGGTACATATGTTATTCTAAGGCTTATGATGTCTAAGTTTCAGATGCTCGGAGCATGAATGGAGTTCTTGTGACTCAAGGTAGCCATTCACAGGCACCTTTTTTTCCTTTTGATGTCATGAGAAGAGGCCGTGCAGGTGGGATTAGGATGTTAGAAATTTGTTGATTCCTTATCTCTTGAGAGCAAATGGGATGATACATGTCTACATAAAGTTCTGTTTCTTGATCTTTATCATTATCCAAGTATATATGAGGTTGTCACGTGTCTGTTTAGTAAGATACAAGTATCTAAATATTCTGCTTGGCAAGTATCTAAGTTTATATTTATGCTAATTTTGAAATTTGAATTTATTGATTAAGAAACATTTGTTGTTTGTTTTTCCTTTTCAGCCTCCAAATGAGAAAGTACATCAGATTATTTCGAGGACTGCATTGTTTGTCTGCAAACATGGAAGTCAGTCAGAAATCCTTCTTAGGGTGAAACAAGGGGATAATCCAACCTTTGGATTCCTGATGCCGGATCATCATCTTCATGCATATTTTAGGTTTCTTATTAATCACCCAGAACTTCTGAAAGCTGACAAAGATGATGGCAGTTCAACTGAGGACATCAATAAGACTCAGGGGGTTGATCAAATAGGTGGTGCATTGTCTTTGCTTGGATCTGTCTATGGATCCGGAGAGGATGAGGATGGTTCATCGGAGAACGCTTGTGACTTTGAGAAAAAGGAATGTGAGGGAGCATCAGTTGATGCTGTTAGTACTTACACTTCTTCAGGAGTAGAACCTGCAGAATCTTGTTCAGATGTGGTTAAGAAGGATGGAAACATTTCTAAAAATCCAATACCTTCTTTGAAAGAAAAGGTTCCTGTCATAAAGCGGAATCATTCTATCAGTACTGTTAAGACTGCAACTACAGGTAGAGCGAAATCAGGTGATGGCTTGGATTCAATGTCTAATACACAGAACAAGTCGCAGACTTCTGCCCCCAGTAGTGCTGCTAAGATTGAACTGCCTGTTGTTGAACCTCCATCTGAATTAAAGAGAGCTATAGAGAAGATAGTTGAGTTCATCCTGAAAAATGGAAAACAATTTGAGGCTGTTCTTGCAGAACAGGATCGTCCTCATGGAAGGTTCCCTTTTCTTCTGCCATCCAATCGATATCATACTTACTATCTAAAAGTTCTTCAGACTGTCGAACAGGTGAGTTTCTCAGAATAATAAAAGTGGACTTATTTTAATGTGTGTTGAAATTGTGCCGCCCTGAGAAGTGAGCAATTGGTTGCACCTGCATTTTACTCCCTTGTAGGGCATAATCCTTGTCAGTCTAAGATTGAATGCCTTCTACCCTACCCCTCCCCTCCCCTCCCCTCTAAGGAAAAACACATTTTAATTGTCGGAAGCTTATATTCAGTGCCTTCAATTTCTAGTAATTTTTTTATTTCGGTTCTGGAGACATTTTATGCACCTAGTGTGTGCTATGAATTATTTGCAAATTTGATTTAGGTATTGTTAATTTTGACTTTGAGCTTCTACCTACGACTGATCTTCCTAATTTTGTTAACAGTCTAAGTTACGAGGCAAGGGCCACCAGAAGCACAATCCAGCAGGTCGTGCTGTGGACAATAATTCTGCCGTACATGATGAAAGTGACAATCTTTTACATGAATCTGATCTACCAAATGATATGGACCGAAAAGAAAAGTTCAAGATGACTATTGGCAAGTCAAGGAAGGATGGTCAAGATCCAATTCCCAAAGACCAAGCTCAAAACACAGTTAGCATGGATGCAGCTGCGACAGCAGCTATTCTTCAGGCTGCCACTAGGGGTATTAAAAACCCTAATTTAGAATTTTTCAGCAAGACATCAAGTGGTAGTGGTCAGGGCCTTGGAAGTGATGGTGGGTATTTATCTAGCTCTGGGACTGGGAGTCTGTATTCATCTCAACCACAAGGTCTTGTTGAAAATCCAAACTTGACTGCAAAGGCTAGGGCTTCTGCCCCTGTTGCTAAGGCTATTGCGGAAAAAATAGCTATTGCAACAGCAGGTGAGGCAGACTCCTCTGAAGCACATATGACTAAAGAGCAAAAGATTAAGGCGGAGAGATTGAAACGAGCAAAGATGTTTGCAGCCATGCTAAAAAGCGGTGTTGGAGCAAGTGAATTGCCTCGAGCTTTATCAGTGGAGCCACCTGGCTCTGGCCTTTCCGGTTCAGATGCTGAGACTGGGAATATTGTGGTTAAAGAAAGGGAAGGAAGTTCTGTTCCATTTGATGTCGAAAATTCAGATAAAAGTCAAAATTCTGAGGAGAAGCTTTCTGTTGATAATTCAGATAAAAGTCAGAAGTCGGAGGAAAAACTTACTGATGATAATAATGATCGCCGTTCAAAAAGAAAGTACCGTTCAAGAAGTAGTAGACATGAAGAGGAGGAAGAAGAGAAGAAAGAAGACGACCAAGAAGATAAAAGACGTCATAAACGATCAGGAAAAAGACATCGATCTTCACACCATAGTCGAGAGAGACATAAGCACAAGAGAAGACACTCCTCTTCAAAAGACAGGCATTCTTACAGGGTGGTCAAGCATGACAGTTCCTCTGACGATGAACATCAACGTTCAAGACGTCGTCATAAGTCCGATAGCTCCTCTGATGACGAACACCTTAAGCGTAGACATTCTCGACGTTCTCATAAACATTATAGTTCGTCTGATGATGAGCGCAGGCACCGAAGCAGAAGTGTAAAGCGTGAGAGCAGATCCCATGGTGAAAGAGAAACAGAGCTGGAGGAGGGAGAGATACATATGAAGTTGGAAAAGTCAGCAGTTAGTGGCGAGGTTGGACGTGGTAGCAGGGAGGCATCTGCTGGATTATCTAATGCAAGGGCTTCATCTCAATCACCTGAAGTAACTGATGTTTCTGATGAACTCCGAGCCAAAATTCGAGCCATGTTGATGGCTAACTGGTAAAACTTGTATATGTGGGGCTCACAATTGTATTTACTTACTCTTCTTCCTCTCAACGTAGCCATTGTTCCCTAACCCCTCTTAAACTAAATTAACAAAACCAATTTAGTACTTAAACAAGTATTTCAACCCAATATATAATTGTTTATGTTTTATTTTAAATAAGAAGTTAAAATATAATTATTAAAAATATTTATATAAGCATTACATAAAAGTTTTGAAAATAATGGTTGTACAAACAATATTATTTTAAATTTAGATGAAGTTTTGTTGATTATTGTTATTGTAACTATGCTAATGTTATCAACTTCGAATAAAAATTAAGTCATCTTATTATAAGTTTTCATAAATGTCATTTATTTTCAATTCTAAATCTAATTAAGATTTTTTATACTAATTCGGTTTTTTGAAAAATAATAAGATTGTGTCAAAAGAACATAATAGAACAACTGTTATGTGAAAAATATTTATCTCATAAGATAAAATTTACTGGTATTTAAAATGTTAAATCAACATTTTGGCTCTAAATAAATAAATAAGTAACAATTTAGACTTAAAAGAGTAAAAGTTATTTAATTTATGAATATAAAAAAACGATAATTTTGTTTTCTATAATTTTACTGGTTAGTAAAAAAATATAATTTAGCATTAAATTAATTCTAAAAATCATAACTTAATAATAAAATTATCCTCTAAACTCGATGATAAAAATGTAATTATGAAATTTTATAACGAGATTTTTTTTTTGTCATTTAGCTCCTCAAATAAACAAAAATCAAGGATAAAAAATTAGAAAAGAAAACACAACATTTATGCTAACCTTCTTATTTTATACGAATAAGTTTAAATAATCAAAATTATAATTTAACAATTTTAAAGTATAACTTATCACTTTTAAATGTCAAATAAATTATTCATGATTTTAAAGTTGGAGACTAGAACAATATTTTTAAATTTGGAGGATTAAACAAATTATTTTTAAATTTAAAAAAAAAAACTTCAAATATTAATTTTACATTTGAGAAATGTTTTAGATAATTTTTTTTCGTAAGAAATTTTTACATCATTATACTTTTGACACTTGTCACTGAACTAGGTACCTTTAGCCATATTGGTTACGTGTTGTAAGGCGTAAGACTAGAAAAAAAAATATTTTTGGAAATTTAGGAACTATGAAAACAATTTTTAATTTAGAAGACTAAAATGAAAAAAAAAATCCAAAATGAACAAAAATATTTAATGTTATTCTAATTTTAGTCTACACAAACGACATCGTATAGGCTTTCTATATATATTCCCCAGTTACCGAAAAGCCTAGCAGCTCTCACTCGTTTCACTCACAGCTTCACAAAATCGCCGCATACCACACAATCCTCATCTTTACATCGAATTTCTGCAATCTCCGATTGTTCTCCGTATCTCTTCAACAATGGTTGAAGCCGCGGAAATCGAAGAAAGGCCAAGATTCAGAGATATTAGACGTTATTTCTGCCAGTACTGCGGTATCTGCAGATCCAAAAAAACCCTAATTATCTCTCACATCAATTCGCAACACAAGGTACCTTTCTCTCCGTTTTTGTTTTTCTTTTGCAAAAGTAAACTCTTCACAATCATCCTTGTTTAAATTATTACAGTTAGGTCGATGTATATAAAACTTTGTTGATTTTGGGTTGTTTTTATTAGGAAGAGGATGAGAAGGCAAGAAAAGAAAGAGATCCTGAAGCGGAGTCTTCGAAATCCAACACCTGTGAGGAATGTGGCGTCACTTTCAAGAAACACGCATATTTGTTGCAGCACATGCGAAGTCATTCGCTTGAGGTATTTACATTCTTAAATATAAGTCAAGTTTTAGATGTAAAACTCTGAAAATGTGTTATTTGAAACATATTTTGTTGTGACTTGATTGTGTTATTGCATTAGGCTGAATATAAAAATTTTGCAGGAAAGTAATCTATAAGATTCTAAAATCATTGGAAAATTATGGACTAATAGTGTGAAGCATTGGATCCCAGAGAAAGAACTCCAAAATGCACGAGGCAGAGAGTATAGACTTGATGGATCAGTATCAGGTAGGGAGACCTCCTGTGAAGCTCCATCAAGGATGCCTCAGTCACGCTCTTTGAATTTGAGGTTGGCAGTTTGTTCACTTGTTTCTTGTTCTTGTAGGTGTATGATGATATTTGTGTTTTTGCTTTGGTTTTTTGTTGCTAACATATTTTGTGATGGTTCCAGAGGCCGTTTGTGTGTGCTGTTGAGGATTGTCAAGCGAGTTACAGAAGGAAGGACCATCTAACTAGGCACCTTCTACTACATGAAGGGAAGACTTTCAAGTGCCCTGTTGTGAATTGCAACATGGAGTTCACTTTGCAGGGCAATATGAAAAGACACGTTGAGGAAATTCACGATGACAGTTCTCCTGCAGCTACTGATAAAAGTCACAAACAGCATGTGTGTCCAGAGATTGGCTGTGGAAAGGTTTTCAGATTTGCTTCACAGCTAAAAAAGCATGAAGATTCTCATGGTAGGTTTTTTGTTTTTCTGTATGAATTAGTGAAATATCCGTGGGATATTTGTAAGGTGCTTGTTCATTTATATTTGGGAAACTGTTGGTTACAATTTTGAAGAAAGCCTTTATTATACAGTTAAGCTGGAGTCAGTAGATGCGGTGTGCTTGGAGGATGGTTGCATGAAGCATTTTACTAATGTTCAGTGCCTTAAAGCCCATGTAAAGTCCTCTCATCAATATATGACCTGTGAGATCTGTGGGTCTAAGCAACTGAAGAAGAATATTAAGCGTCACCTTCGTTCACATGAAGGTGACAGTAGTTCCTCAGAGACCTTTCAATGCGAGTTTAAGGGTTGTAGCTGCACATTCTCTAAAGTAAGGCTTCTTGTTAAATCTTATGGGTGTACATAATATTATTGAATTCTCAAGTTGGTTTCAATCGAACTATATTTTAATCTGTTCTTCATTGTTTCAACAGAAATCTAATCTTGATAAGCATAAGAAGGCCGTGCACCTTAAAGAAAAACATTTTCTGTGTGGGTTTCCTGATTGTGGCATGAGATTTGCTTACAAACATGTGCGGGATAATCACGAAAAAACTGCTAAGCATGTTTTTACCCTTGTAAGTTCTATTTTTTTGCTTTGGTATCCGGTTGTGCTAAAAGTTATCTGATAAGAAATGGTGTGTGAAAGTTTTGCCTTTGAATTGACATACTCATAAGATTTGCTTAATGCAGGGTGATTTTGAAGAAGCTGATGAAGAGTTCAGGTCAAGGCCGAGGGGAGGGAGGAAGAGAAAATATCCTACTGTTGAAATGTTAATCAGGAAGAGGGTTACCCCACCTAGTCAATGGGAGGATTGGTTATTTATGCAGGATAGTGAGTAGAGTGCATTTAGCATTGTGTTCGTAATACAAGTAGGCAAATATGTTGGCAATAGTATATATATTGTGTATATTTAGGATTAGTGTTAGTTTTAATAGAGATATAGTAGATATAGGACAGCACGCATAGTAATGAATGATGTTTGATGAAGATTAAAATATGTTTGGAATGTAATGTACTATAAACTATAAGTTATATTTATGTAGTTCTCTTCATTTTGCCTATTCTTTTAGCTCCCCATATTAATTTCAAGTCATCTCGGTCTCTACGTCTTGTTTCTTCTCATTTAAGTAATAATAAAAAATAATTAAAAGTCACATTAAAAACTACTGAATTTAAAATAAAAGTTAAAGTATAATAACGATATTGAATCTGAAAGGAAAAACAGGAAATCGTAATTGTAAACTAGTACTTCTCCCCATCCAACGCACTGGAATTATTTTTAAAGTACAATCTAATTATTATACCAATTTGATTTGTAAAGAAATTGAGATGAACACCGGAAAATCCTTTGGTTTGTAAAGATTTTAGGATTGGGTTGGATTATTGGGTTCTAACTAGATTTTAGTGAGATAATAAGTATAAATTTTAAATTTGATTCAATTTAACTATAAAATAAATATATAATAGATAGAATATGTATTTAATAATCTTATTTCAAAAAAATAATACATTTTATAATATGTATATTATTTATGTGTATATAATTATCTTATAAATATTTAAAATATTTAGAGGTATTTTTTATAGGATAGTATTTTTTTAAAAATTATTTAATATTATTATCCAACTGAAATCAATTATAATTTAATTAGGTGGAATAAAAAAATGGGTTAAATAATACAGTATTTAAATAATTAAAAATATTAATTAAAAACAATTACTCAGGTTTGGCATGATCTACCCTAGTTCATATGACGTCCACTGTCGTAACACTTTTGTTACGAGTGCTGGCGTCAGTTTTCAATGAATTAGCTAAATTATCAAATCTAATTTTAAAATAAAGGATAAAAAAGTAAAAAAAAGAAAAACTAAAAGTTGAATTAATCGCAGACTGACAAAAAATACCAATTTATTGAATTTAATCGAATTTCAGATTTGATTTTAAAAATCGATCAAATACACTTAAAATCAACTCATATGTATGCATATAGTTTTCTTTTTATAAATTTATGATACTACTTATTCGTATTTTTATTTCTTATATATATCACACACATAAGTTATACTTATTTATGAAAATATATTTAAATAAAAATATAATGACCTGTAGAAATAAGACACTTACATTTTGTTATTTATTTAGTACATTCTTGAGGAAAACTGAAACTATGGGTGACGACAGTTAGATACCATCATTTTTCTTACATATTACAATTCTACAAATTATTATTTTATTATTATATTTATTATTATTATTAGTTTAAAATAATATTTTATATGAAAAGTAGTTGTGTGTAAGTAAATAGTAATAAACGCTTCAATTCAAATCACTTTCAGATTGACTTAGTCAGATGATTTCTCTCAAACCGATTCAACACATGTAATTCATGAAATAGTTGTATATGATCCAAATTCATAATCCACGACCACAAATAAATTCAATTGTAAAAAAAAAAAAAAAAAAAAAAAAAAAATAAAATTGAAAAAAAAAAAAAAAAAAAAAAAAAAGGTAAATCTTGAAATAGTAAGATGCATAGTGTGACATTAGTAAATAGCAAATAGTCCAAGTCAGAGTCCCTATGTTCTGGTTCGTGTCGTTTCTCCTAATGGCCCTTCAGAAAGATGACACGTGTGCATCACTTACCTCATTTCCCAAATCTTTTTTCGATATTCTCACAAATAAAATTTGGTCTCAGTCAAAACAAAACCCCATTTTTTGTTGCCGACTCCCTTGCATCTCTCTTACTCTCCTCTCCCAATTTCCTCTCCCTTTGAGAAAACTTGTGGGCACAACTACACGACTCTTCTTTGATACTTCCAACAACTTTCTTTGTAACCAAGCACACACTTATTAAGACTTCTTCAACGTTCATTATATATTTAATCCACATGGAACCCTCTTGCAATCATGCCATTGCTAAGCCTTCTTCACATCCAGTCATGTCCTTTAGAGGGACACCACTTGTCATGGATGCCCTTGATTTCTTCCCTGAGAAGACTAAAGAGGTTGAAGATGATGATGACATTGATCACCATCATGCACTGGAGTTTCACGTAGATGTATGTCCTTTTTATATTCATGCAAACTCATTTTTCTTGGATTTAATGCAATTAACCCTAATGTTGTGTATGGGAAAATCTTATACTTTTGTTATGTTGCTATTTTATAGACCAGGTTGGATCTCCTTACAAAGAATGATACCGATGGCAACAGACCAATGGAAGAAAATGATGCATTGGAAACTTTGGATGAAAAGAGCAGGGTATGTGTCTGGTTGGGTTTATATTTTTTCTTCTTTTTACCATTAAAGAATGAATTTAATAAAAGTGAAACCTTTGATTGTGAAACCTTATACATAAAAATCTATCATGAGACACCAATCATATCTTACGATTATCAGAATTTGAATATATAATATGAATCTTAATTTATATAACACTAACCATCATTTACAATAATTTTATTGTACCTATAATAAACATATCTTAGCAACATTAACACATAATGAGGGTAAGTTTCAAACATAATGTTACACTTTAGCTGTGTTCTAAACTCGTGACTTAGCCACACATATCTTTAAATTAAGTCCCTACATAAATGACAATACAGAATATTATTGGTTTGCAACATATTATCAATACATAATGATCCATTATAATGATCCATTAAAGTAACCTGTAATTATATAATCAATTTTGACCACAAAATTTGATTCAAACATCAATTTGAATATCAGAAGTTTGATTTTAAATATTTATTAGTAATCTAGTTCCAAGTCTTAATTGGTATAATTGTGAATATCTTAAATGCATCCATCATATCACCCAAAAAAAAGATATTGATTCTTTTATTTTAAATAGGCCAAACAATAATTATTCATATGATTCAACTTATAAAATAAGTTCTGTTTGTTAAACAACTCTAATACATATTACTGAAAATGTCACTCTACCAGAGTGCACCTACTCTGCACAAAAATAGATGACTTAGTAACTCTTAACCTCCCCTCACATTATACATAATCTAGCAGACATAATAATACCTTTACTTGTCAATTTATTTTTTATGGTTATTATGTTATTTATACAATTAATGTCTTTATTCCTATGGGTATAGTTTATAGATTTGTTAGCTGAATTGCACGAAGTGAATTCTGAAAATCAAAGATTAAGAGAGTTGGTCGATCAAATGAACAATGACTGCAACGCCCTACGCATGCAACTTATCAAGATAACGCAGAAGCAGCCAAACCAAGGGGTAATTTATTTATTTATTTCTACAACTCCTTGAATATCAAAGAATATACGAGCTTAATAGATGTACATGTTTCAGAAAAATGGTAACTAACTGAATGAATATCATACATATATATATTAAACGAAAAGATGTATTATTTTGACTTGGTTTTGTGTAGAACAATGGAGTGAATGGAGAGAAAGAAGAGATGGTTCCAAGGTCATTTCTAGACATGGCTGTCCCTGAAAAGGATGAGGAAAAACTGAGAGACAGCAAAAGCGTGGTTGATTTGATGCATCAGTGTAAGGGTAGTGACAAAGACGTTGAAGAAAAGTTGGAGTGTGGAAGGGAAAGCACAAACGCTAGAATGGAAGGTGAGCATGAACTTTCTAACAGAGTTCCAAAATTGGATCAAAGTTCAGAAACCTTGTCAATGATCAAGAAAGCTCGTGTGTCAGTTCGAGCAAGATCAGACTCCACAATGGTAAAATGATTAAATAATAAGCAAAATGTAAGTGTAGATATGATCTTGAATAGTTTGTTGTAACAGATTGCAGATGGATGCCAATGGAGAAAGTATGGGCAGAAGATGGCGAAAGGGAATCCTTGTCCAAGGGCCTATTATCGTTGCACAATGAGCACTGGTTGTCCAGTGCGTAAACAAGTATGTATGCATGCATGCACTGAAAGTCTTCTTTCAAGAGTTCAGATAAAAGCAAGAGGGAAATTTCTCCTTTGGTTGGGGAAACAGAAATCACAACTTTAACCTCAATAAATTGTGATATTTTTTAAATGATAATCAAACACATACCATTTAGGATGGATTATATTTTTATCTTTTATTTTATTCTTATATTCATTTTAATATTTTATTTTTAAAAAATATTTTAGTTTTTTATCTTTTAAATTTTAATCATTTTAAAACTTTGATATTTTTTTTTTTTTAATTTTAGAACGTGGTTTTGAGTTCTTGATTCTTAACGTAAAATTTGTCCTGTAAATTTCTTTTTAGTTAGATCAAAATTTTCATGAAAGCCCAAATGAAGTTTGAATAAAAACATTGTGAAAATAGCATGAAAAAATAGTCTCCCGAGCAGTAGAACAAGAATTTAATATTAAAATTTTCATTTTTACAATTATTTGTTAGACTCAATTTTCGTCATTTCTACAATTTTCATCAAAGTGAATTTAATAATATGAATTTCACATTATAAATCAGTCCCAAAAAATTCAAAATATGTCTTAAAGTTTAAAATATCATTATTTCTAAAGGATTAAATTAATCTAAATTCAGAAAACGAAAGACTATGAAATAATTTTTAAAACAATACTAAAATGAATCTTAAAATAAAAACCAAAACTATAACTAAGCCTACAAGTTATTTATCTGGTAAACGTCATAGTAATCAATCTATATGCTTATTACTTATAACACTCCCAAATCAAGTATATTAGAATCAAACAAGAATCTCTCTTTTTCCACTTCTCCTTTTGTGGGCACAAAGATCCACACCTTTGTAGCATATATAGGTTAACACATACCAATTAGAAAGGAACACATTTTTATCTATAACATGTGCACATTAGAGAGAAACAACGTGTACCAAAAACACATTTTATGTTATTGATAGGTACAAAGGTGTGCAGAAGATCGAAGTGTTCTGATCACTACATATGAAGGGCAGCATAACCATCCACTCCCTCCCACAGCTCAGGCAATGGCTTCCACCACTTCTGCAGCTGCATCAATGCTTCTTTCTGGATCAATGCCAAGCTCAGATGGCCTAATCAATCCAACCATATTAGAAAGTGCTTCACTTCCATGCTCTCAAAACATGGCAACTCTTTCTGCCTCAGCCCCATTTCCCACCATCACACTTGATCTCACTCAAAATGCCACCAATTCCTCACAGCTTCAAAGGGAACCACAGAACCAACTCAGCCTCCTCTCACCCCTTTTGGCTCATAAGATTATGTCAGTTCCAAAAATATTTGGACAGTCGCTTTGTGATGAAACCAAGCTTGCTGGCTTACATGAGTCTCAGGGCATGGACACAGCTCCATCTTTTGCTAACTCTTTGAATGCAGCCACTGCTGCTATCACTGCAGACCCCAATTTCACTGCAGCTCTTGTGGCTGCTATAACATCTGTCATGGGGAGTTCTCGTCCAAACACCAATGCTACCAATAATAAAACTGGGGATGACAAGTGCAATAATAATGCATGAGACATCACTTCTGTTGTGTCACGCTGATTTTCTTCAGAAACTGGTTTAGATTATTGTTTTCGTATTCAAGATAGGTATAGATTTTGAGTTGCATGCAAGGATCTTAATAACATCGATGTGAGTCACTATATTATAGTCTTCACTGTTTGAAATTGATATCTTAATAATGCATCTTGTTTTTAATGCTTTTAAAATGGCAAAAACAATAAAAATTGGTTTTTTTTTTTGTGTCACTGCAAAAGTAGTTCATCAATTGTGCAGTTTCTAGTCTTGTGGTTAACAATTCCATGACCAAATTATATTAGAGAGTTTTGATGTTATTAATACATTAAAAATATTTTATAATAAGATTTTTAATATTTATTAGGTTAACTTATATTTTTTGTTCTTTGTCTTATTCAAAGGTTTGTTTTCGTCTTTTGTATTTCAAAATAATTAATTTTATCATTTATATCTTCTAAAATGTCATTTAATGACATGTCACTAAGGTAAGTTTGTTGATTTTAATAATAAAGAGGCTAAGCGACACTTTATTTGGTGTTATTGATTTAAATTTATTTTGAAAATCTTATGTAATATATATTTTTATTGATTGTTAGACTTATTTTTCACACGATTTCTGGTTCAAGCATGGTTTAAATCCATAATTTTCATATGAATAAATTTAAAGGAACAACTTTTACATATTGAATAAGTTAAAAAATAGTTTAAAATAATCTTCAAAAATGAAAAATAATAGTAGTTTTGAAAGAAACAAATTGGCTAAAATATTTTTTTTAAAAAAATTAAAGGTAAATTAAATTAATGTTAAAATAAATATCCGTTGTTTATAATTTGTTATCCTATCGATCAAAATTATCTACTTTATAAGTTACCTATGGTCTGTAGTCGACAAAACACTACTTAGAAGAAAAGAATGAATCAGGAAAATTGTAAGAAAAAAAAAGGTTAAAAGAACCATCAAGAGGCCCAAAATACAGATTGGACATCATAAATGTTGGCCCATTATTGAAAACAAAGGTTTACTTTTGGAGAGCGTCTTCCTGCATCTCCATGATCTCTCGTCGCACACCTCCATACCCCAATCAAAAATACGAATCTAGCCTTAAAAAAAATTATAATCCAACTCTACCCTTCTCCTCTTTTCGAAATCCTAAACCTTTGTTCTTTCTTCACCGTTTTGATCTCCCAACATACTCTCACATTGTAGCGGCACCTACACCTACACCTTTCATCGAGTAATTGCATTTGGCTACACCTACCATTCCAAATCGAAGCAAAGATAAACTTTTTTTAATTTGTTTCAAATTCATTTCAAATATAATTAACACAATTTAAATAAATGAAATTGTTTTACCGTTACGTTTGTTTCAAATTGATTTTAAAATATAATTAACACAATTTAATTACAGATTGATTCTGATAGTGGAACGGTTTTACGTTACGTTTGTTCCGAATTGATTTCAAATATAATTAACACAATTTAAATAATATCTGTATCTTGAATTTTACAATAAATAATTTATTATGAGTTCATTTATTTTACTTGAAAGAGTCTTTAACTAATTGGGGATACAATTGTTTTTTCTGAGTGGTAGTACGAAGGAATTCCCTTAGACATAGAGAATTGTCCGCCTGCCTCCCGAGCGAGAACGAGAAAGAGACGGCCCGTGTTGGAGTTAATATCAAAACCATCCGGATTGGATTAGAGCTATATATTTTAATCCAGAAGCTAATTGGAACAAATTTTCAAGCTTTCGGAATCCGGAAGATAAAACAAATTATATTTCACTTTTGCATTCTACAATTTAGAAGATAATTCCTTGGCTGATTGTATAATTCGGAAGTGAAATAGAATTTATATTAATTTCCGAACTCTATAATACGAAAAACTTAAAAATTTGTCCCAGATTTTAAAATTCGTAAAGCACAAAAAGAATAAGGGCATTTGCGTAATTTTAAGAAGGCCAATTTTAGAATTGTAAAACTTATAGAGGTACAGGAGGAGATCATGGAGGTGTAGGAAGAAACTCTCTTACTTTTGATTTTGAAAGCAGGTGGTCTCCTTTTGTAGCCTGCAAAGCCAACACCCATTGTTCCTTCTTGCAGAGTCGAAACACAGTTTTGTAGCCGTTGTCTGCCTTCAAAATCTTCACGGTATTCTATTTCATCATCATACATTTTCATTCTTTATTCAAGAGAGTATTGGATTGATCATGCTTCCACTGTTTTTTCTGCTCTCTTGTGATCTTCAGTAGTTGTTTTTTTCGCCCGGATTCCTCTGCCGTCTTTTTTCAAGCGTGGTTTTTAAGCATATACCTTTATTCTCCTATTGTTTGTTCGCATTAAAACAGTGGTTCCACTTAAACCAGTTTAATCTATGTCCCCTTCTTGTTACTTTTTGTGCCCTTTTGCTTCCCATGTTCAGAGTTAAAGGATTTGAGATTTGAGTATGCAATTAATGGTTATTTGTGTGCTTTTGTGATAATATCTAAAGATTTTGTCTTGTGTAGTTGCTCCAATAGAAAACGATGAGTGCTGCGTCTTCGTTGTTCTCCTGCCAAATGCATGTGGGTGTGGCTCTTCCCAAGCTGGCTGCAAAATCCTCTGTATGTTGTTTGCTCAATCAGCCATGGAATCATAAGCCAAAAGCATCATTTGGGCATTTAGGAGTCTCGGAAAAATGTAATCTTTCACGTAAAGGTGATGAGATTATGTGGAGGGCAGGGGCTCTTCAAGTTGAAAATGCACCCTCCTTCTCTGTGGGGCAAAAATTTCAACTTGATGATGTCATTGAGGCCCAGCAATTTGACAGAGAGACTCTCAGTGCCATTTTTGAAGTTGCAAGGAGCATGGAGAGCATTGAAAGCAGTTCATCTAGGAGCCAAATGCTTAAGGGCTACCTCATGGCTACCTTGTTCTATGAGCCATCCACTAGAACTAGGCTTTCATTTGAATCCGCCATGAAAAGATTAGGTGGGGACGTTCTCACAACTGAGAATGCAAGGGAGTTTTCATCTGCTGCTAAAGGAGAGACGCTGGAAGGTATGTCCTTTCAATTAACAATGCAATGTTTTTTCGGTTGGTGCATTTCATTGTTGTTCTGTCTAAAATTGGAGTTTTATACAACTTTACTTCTTGCAGATACTATAAGAACGGTTGAAGGTTACTCTGATATAATTGTGATGAGGCACTTTGAAAGTGGTGCTGCAAAAAGAGCAGCAGCAACTGCTAGCATTCCTGTAATCAATGCAGGGGATGGCCCTGGACAGCATCCCACTCAGGTATTAAGAATTTGCCACTATTAGTAGAGTTTAGAAACCATTGCACAGAGAATGTCAAGTAGATATTATCATGGTTTGATTTACTTTATAAAGTAATCTTGAGCTACGGCCTACATGGATAGAGTACTTTTTTACTTCAAAAATTGCACAGTTTCTTTCTCGTTTGGTGTTTTTGCTTTACAATGCACGTGATATTCTTCTTAAGGAAAGTTGGTTACATTTTTTCTGTAAAGTGTATTATGTTGTGACAGACACTTTAAAACAAACCCCCTAACTCTGCTGATGTTGTCACATGGTATTTGAAATAGAAAGGTTCAACCTTTTCCTTATGATTTCTGAGAAGTTGATTGGGTAGAAGTGGCTATAATTACCAATGTTATTAGTGCAAAATCAATTAACGGAGTCATACCTTAAGACTTTGTTCAAGAAATTGCACATTCTTTTCACCTGGGGACAAGAAATTTATTTTCAGTAGACAAAAAAAAGTGCTGGATGTACAAAAGCCTGATTTGAAGGTGAAAACTGATTGAAGTATAAATCTTAAAATATATGTTTCCATTTTTTGGCTGAAATGCTTGTTATTTAGCATTGAGATTGTAACTTCCAGGTATATATTGAGTGTCCACTAGTTTCCTAGCCATTTTCATGTTTGTAAGAAAACATATAGATTTTTCCACCTAAAACTTCCTTCAATATCTTGTTATGTGCTTTATTTACACTTTACAAGATGATTCCATTCTATGTTTCTTCTTTAGTGTTTTTCATGTAGAGCAAGAAAATTTAGTCAAGGGGACTTTTTGTGACTTTTTATTTATTGTCCGCATTCTTCTATAGCTTAATAATTTGAGTGGTAAATGGTTGATTTTTGAGCTTCAAAACTCTTTTCTTTATTAAACTGCACAGGCACTGCTAGATGTTTACACCATTGAAAGAGAGATAGGAAAACTGGATGGAATCAGAGTTGGACTTGTGGGAGACCTTGCTAATGGGAGGACTGTTCGCTCACTTGCATACCTACTAGCCAAGTATCAGGATGTCAAAATTTATTTTGTCTCTCCTAACGTGGTTAAAATGAAGGTAATTGCTGCAAATTCTAGCCATGCCATGATTCCATATGCAGGTACTTGCATACTTACTAGTTCTAAAATGCTTTTGTTTTTTATCATAGGATGATATAAAAGACTATCTGACATCAAAGGGAGTGGAATGGGAAGAAAGTGCTGATTTGATGGAAGTGGCTTCTAAGTGTGACGTGGTTTATCAAACTCGCATTCAGAAGGAAAGATTTGGAGAGAAAATTGACCTTTATGAGGAGGCTAGAGGCAAGTATATTGTGAACAAGGATGTCCTTAGGGTGATGCAAAAACATGCTGTGGTTATGCACCCTCTTCCAAGACTTGATGAGGTAAAACACCTAGGAATTGACATATCATTGTATCATGTATACTCTTGTAATGAACACAAGCTTTAAGATTAAATAAACTATAAATTGTTCCCTTAATGCAGATCACAGTGGATGTTGACAGTGATCCAAGAGCTGCATACTTTAGGCAGGCAAAGAATGGTCTATATATTCGGATGGCACTCTTGAAGGTATTGCTTCTTGGTTGGTAATGATGCGTTCACTTTTCAAAGTGAAAGGGGTTATCTAAGGTTTTCTCCATTTCCTTTTCTTGGATTTTTGCGTGTTTTCTATCATGGTGACATCATTTCTCGCATTTATATCCATGCTGGGATATAAATGAACGTGGTTTCTAATGTATCTAAACTACTGTGTTTCCAAACACAGTTTTTTTCTTTTCTTCTGTAGGCTTCACAAATAAAGTGACAGATAAAAAAAAATCTGAGTGAAAATTTCTTTCATATGGTAGTTACAGTCAACATAGAATATAAACCAACCTAAATTATTAAAAGGAAGTTTGTAACATAACATCCATAAACTGACCTTAGTAATTTGTTTCACCTCAAATAAGAAAGTGGCCATGTTGCATGTGTCCCACGGAACAATGTGGATTTCATCACATTTTGAGTTCAATTTGCTGATAATTTTCTAATATGTTCTTTGACGATGATTCTCTAACTAAATTATACGATGAATTGGTGTATAAAATGCGAGGTTACATTAAAAAGTGGATATACAACTTTTTCTTTTAAATTATTAATTAATCATTGACGCGTTGTTACATTATCGTCATAACGATTTCATGAATTATCAAGTGAAATATCGCAAGGTAAAAACTTCCATCCAACTAATGTTATCAACTTCAATCCTATTATTATTAGAATAACAGTTGGCATGTGCATCTCTCCCCAACTTCAGCTCATTTTTTAATAAAAATACGGGTTTTAAGTAACATAAAATAATAACTTTAAAATGTAGGTTCTCCACCTTTGTTCGTCTAGTTGAAAATAGAGGTTATATACTAATTTTAATAAATTAACTTTAAAATTTAAACTTTTACTCTAGTATTTTGAACAGAATGTTTATTTATTTATGTTGAAAATTTATTTTGATTTTCAAAAATAGAGAGAAAACGAAATAAACATCCTTCCAATTCATAACAACTTAGGAAGGAAATTTTAGACATGAGATCCGCACAAAAAACCATTTCTCTTCTCAAACATGATTGAAAATTGATATATCCTCTCTTCATTTCCTTCCTCTCTATATGAACAATGGCACTCTATTGAGAACTCGAAACTCGATTGACAAAAACTAAATTTATCGTTGGTCAAAAAATAACTAATTTTCTCGTTTTTCGTTTATATAAACTAATCAAATATTAAATAGACTTCAGTATCACAATCAACTGATCTGTGACTTCTGGTCATGAAATTCCCTGAGCAGCCCCAAAAATAAAAAGCTAACGACCTAATTTGAAGCTCGCATTGAGTTGGATTCAGTCAATAAAGATATTGACCTAAAGGATGCTGACCTAAAAACGAAATTGCTTGCATTTGTACGGTATTTAAGATAACATAAAATTAGATATTTTCATATATGTAATATGATATTGCCACAGCAAACATTATTTTATCACAAAAAGATTGCTGGCAAGAGTAGCTACAACGTGCATGGCCTGGTATATTTTTAAATTGTACCCAACGCAAAGAAACAGGTAAAATATGAATAGGCTACAATTTTCTATAATAATTCATGGCCAAGAGTACAATCCTAGACTACAAAAAGGCACTGTGAATAACATAAATAGAAAGTGAAAGCAGCGTCACTAACAAAAACTTCAAGCAGGACTATAACTTGAAAGTATTTTCTTACACAGCTAAACGTGTCAGCTAATATGTAGGGAACTTGGGATCCACATTATAGGCCCAAGACTCTAGACCCCCAACAATGTCCTTGGCAGATGTGAAACCCATTTTGTGAAGACACTGAACAGCCCTTTGAGAATCATTTCCCCTTCTGCACACTACATACAATTGTGCACCTGATCCAGAAACTAGACCACTGTCCTCCTCCTCTTTATTTAAAGCTGATGATATTTCAGGTAGCCTAGCCTCTAATGTTGAGAGTGGAATGTTCAGGGACTTCGGTAGAGATACAATCTTGAAATGGTGAGCTGGTCTAACATCAACCAGCACATGTGGTTCCTTCTTAAGAATTATTTCACTGTACTCCTTGCTGCTGATTCTTGATTCACTCGGAAGTAGATTTAACTTCAAAGGAGGCTGCATATGCATTAATGACATTGAAAATATCAAAAGAATATACTGGAAGACAATTTTATCAAAAGCAGTCTCACCCAATACAAATGGCCAATGAAAAGTACACCCAAATAAACCTGAAGCAATTTCATCTAAATTCAAGGGAGGTGAAAGGCAAGAATAAAGAAATACCACAAGGAGGGGAGTCTCAGTGAACTTCTCATAATCAAATTCTCGGAATTTCTGCTGGGTAAATGTTGCATTTTCTCCACAAGCTTCACAATGCACAGACCTTCCTCTAATTTTGACCTGTGCAATTAAACATGATCAGTAACAAATAAAGATCTTGCCATGGTATCGCGCCCAAAAAACCATAGTATAAATTGTTTTGACTCTGTATATTCAGTGTACTACAAGAGAAAAAAACATTCGGACAAATAATGAGATTTCATTCATTATAACTTTACTTTGAGATAGCATAGTTACAACATGGTTTGAAACTGTAAATATTACAAGTCTCAATTTAATAGGGGATAGAAAATTTTATAAGCAATTTATAAAATTAGTATGAATACGAGAATCACTCAACAGTAATAGTAATGTCAATTAATTCCTCTGAAGTAGGAAAACCTTTATCCTAATACTCCAATACCTCTAAGATACAAAACCCTAACTTTGCACGCAAGTAATTTATCAAAGATAAATCCTAATTTGTAAGAAATACTAAACATTCAAACAACTGTTTGATGCCCCAAACCCCACTTGTAAAATCGTAGGAGTGCTAGCGACACTCTAATATTTTCTCCATTTTTTGAATTTATTAGAATCATAATTTGGGTTCCCTTTTAAATCAAGTGAGTAAATAAGTGGCGCCCACCAAAAATTGCAATTTCCAATAAATTTTAATAAATAATAGTGTGTTGGAGAGAATGTCACCAGCATTTCTCAAATATTAATAGACATAGGAGTTCCTAACATACAATACGAATCCTTCCAGACAGTGCATCCAAGAGAAGCATCCTTCCTGAGAGTGGTTCACCAACAGCAGCTGCAATCTTAATAGCCTCAAGAGCTTGGAGACACCCAATTATACCAGGAACTGAGAATGATCAGAGCAAACGTCAAAAAACAGAAGAAAATAGTAATAGCTAGACAAAAAATAAAAAGGTACTAAAAAGAAGTAAAACAAGTTGAATAATAAATATCCTCAATCATTGACATAGATGAAAAATGGTCCAGCATGTATTAATCATAGTTCAGCAAAATGAAATATAAATAAAGCAACTTAAACATTCAAAACAAGTTGAGTTTTAGCCAATAAGTCTTACTAAAGAGCACCTTCCTGCTATACAGAATAGATTGCAATATGCCTCGCATCACCCTACTAGCTTGTCATTCCTATTAAACCTCTTGACCCTTTGATTCCCCATTTTAAATTTTCTTCTTTATATAGTATAGCAACATTCATGAGATTAGACAAACTTTTAAGCTGGCTGTGAACCAGTGAATCTACAAAAAAACTTCCCTTCTTCAGTTAAACTTGATGGCTTAAAACATAATGATACCTCCAGATTTATAGAGACAGATTTGACAAAAAGGAATCACACAATCAGACTAAATACTTAGTTGTTACCAATAATTTAAGTATACATTACTACAAATCCATGACTCAACTTTGCAATGAACACAGGAGACTAGAAGAATTGTCTTTTGGTTGGCATTGTTTCTTATGTAAACGTCTCTTAGACTAGCAATGAAAAGTAAAACTGATTCAATTCACAAAAGCATCAGTAAATTTACCTACTCCAAGAACTCCACCCTCTGCACAACTCTGGCATGCCGTTCTAGGTGGTGGCAATGGAAAGAGGCATCTATAGCACGGACCACCATTGTAATTGTAGACAGTAAGCTGAAGCATAAGTTTCCATTGTGAAAACTAAAATTACGCGACATAATCAAGCATACATGATGACTTGTCCTCCATCAAACATTATTCAACTTAAATGCTAGAAAAAAAGAATTTAGACATGCACCTGCCCTTCCATTCCCAATGCAGCACCTGAGACAAGAGGCTGCATCACATGAAAACAATTACAAGTTGTCCCTTAAATCACATTATGTACATGGGTATAATAAATCCATTTAATTGCAACTTTTCAAATTTAGAAAAAACTGATGCCCAGTGATTACAAATATTTCATGACAGATACACTTCGAAATTATTTGTAGGCATTAGGGTAGGAGCAAGCATAACTTCCTTTTAGTTGAATTAATGTGAATATCATACAAAATAATGAACCAAACATTAAAAATAATGCTGACTTCGGAGTTGCATTCAGGGAGGCCAAAAAGTAACAAGTGAAAAGACCCATGTGGCATCAATTAAATGATCACAATTAGCTCATACATCAAAACATTAAGATTTACCTTTCCTAGAACCACGCAGCAATCACTGATAAGGTACCTGGTAGGAGCATTATCTGTTGCATCTACTATTATATCATATCTACCAAATTCGCATAGTTAAAACAAAGAAATCATGGTTAGTCATAATATTCAAAGTTAAATGAAAGCATAGAAGAAAGAGGCCTCAAGCAAAAACAAAAAAAAGAATTATACTTGCTAAGAATTTCCAAAGCATTAGAAGTCCGCAAAGCTTCTTCATGTTCCACAACTTCAATAGTGGAGTTGATCCTAACATTCAAAATATCTTAGTTCGAAGGAAAATGATGATACAAGCATTTGAAAAAAAGAAATTTTTTAATTGTTTTTTTTTTTTCAGTCTGTCCACAATAATTGATGTGATGAATACTAGGTGAGAGAGTAGCATACGAGCGACAGGCAGCAGCGGCAGATTTCACTTTAGGCTTACCAACATATGCTTCTGTGTGGATAACCTGAAACAAAGCAAGAACTTGTCAAAACTAATAACCATAGTGAAGTTAAAAGAAAAACAGTAAATGAATAAAAACACAGAGGCAAGTCACTTTAACATTGTACTCCCAAAGGCTGATGCCGGACACAAACACATGAACAATACACAAGGTACATGTTGCACCTGCTATGCATAAAGAGAGGGTGGGAGTGTAAAACAGACAATACTGTACCTGCCTATGCATATTATTCAGCTCAACCACGTCATGATCAACCATACCCAAGCGCCCTGGGTACAGATTTTAAAAAGTAAGCTTCAAATTGTCTAGACTAACACAAGAATAATACTTAGAAGTGTGATATTTACCAACACCAGAAGCTGCAAAGTATAACAATGCAGGAGCACCCAATCCACCAGCTCCCACAACTAAAATCGATGACTTCAACAGATTTGCCTGCCCTGCTCTCCACAAACACAAAAAGGAGGGAAAATTTTAAATTCACGACAAAAAATAAAATAGATTAGCAGATTAGGGTTCTATTTCTGATGTCTATTTTCCCACTGAAAACAACACATGGCAAAAGCAACACAACAATAATACCAATTGTTATGGTTACCATAAAGCAATTGCAAATTGAACTAAACTATATTTAAAACTAGAGCATACACACGCAATGAAGACGAATCTTCCTTATTTCTTAATTTGAATTTTGTTAGGCTTATGTAGAACGATAATAAAGCATATATGATATTGAAGAGAAGACCTTGAACACCAAAGGAAGGAAGCATAAGGTGACGACTGTATCTGTGGATCATGTCCTGCGTCAAACCGTTGGTGGGGTACAAAGGAGAAGAGCCATTGAGCGGTGCGGCGTCGTTTCGGAGATTAATCTCTCTGAGTTGAGCTTCAAGCGCAGAGATTTTATGCTCAATTTTTGCCTTTGCATCCTTCAGTGAATCCAGTTCCCGGAGAATCTCCGACGCCGACATCGCAACAGCACAAACTGAAACTGTAACTGTAACTCTTCTCTCTTCTCTTCTGTTAGCTTCACCCTTCACTCTTCTCCCCTGTTCCTCTGTCACACCCACCACAACCAAACCAGGGTTTTCTAGCCCAAATTTACTATTTCGCTCCTATTTTTCAAAATACGTTTGGGAAGACATTTTTTTAATAATTAATTATCGTCTATATTTAATTACAAATATGATTTTTCATATGAATATTTTTTATTTGTTATACTTAAAAATAGTTTTATTTAATTTTTAATTATTTTAGTCCTTCTAAATTTTTAAAACAACAGCTAAATGAGCTAAACCCTAGATCCTAAAAACATTTCATTTCTGAAAAATAATCAGTTTAAGAACAATAAAAAGTAAAACAATATTATATTTGAAAATTAAACTAAATATGTTGTTTTAGAAAGTATAATTAAGAAAACAATTTTAATAGGATAACACTATTCCACATAGTAAAAAAAAAAAAAATTGTTGTTGAGTGGTTGGATGTTCCTAATCTTTTGCACGGCAAATTGGAAGCTAAAGTGAATTCTAATGTAAAATATACTATAAGTGTAATATATAATATACGTAGTATTTAAAATTAAATATTTAAAAATTAATTAAATGTTAATATTTTAAGGTATCAAAAGTTGATTTTTTTTTATGAGTATCTAATATCATCATCGAGATTTATGAAATGACAACGCCAATTAAATTAAAACAAATTCATATCAATCAATTTTAGTATGCGGTAGTGGCCTTCCTTTTATGTGCTTTATTTAAAAACATCTTATAATATTTAAAAAGTATTTAGAATATATTGCAAGTCGTTCTACTCATTAGGAAATAGGAATAATAGTGACATATCAAATAATAGTAAATAGCAAACAGATAGTGGGTGTGATGTAAAAGCACACACCTTATATTAATCAAATAAAAAAAATAAAGACATAAATAACTTTTACATTCAGATATTTTTATTTATAATTAAATAAAATTAAACTTTTAATAATATCACATTTCAATTTTATATAACATCACATTTTTTAATTTTTTTTAACAACATATCATTTGAATATATATCATTTAAATTTATATATATATATATATATATAATTTTTTTTTCATTAACACATGCTTGCAAATTAGAAAAACAATATATTTTTAATTCATTATGTATAAATAAGATAACTTTATTTATTTGAAATATAAAATATAATATTTAATTATATAAAATTTGTCTATGCATAGTCATCTCTATTTGGAAATGTTGACTACAGGTTTTTCTTTCTTGATGGACTGGATACATGATTTATAATTAGGTTATTAAAATTATGATTAAGTGCTTAATTAAAATTAAAATGATTAATATCAATTCTTTGATTAGAATATTAGTAATTATGAGTTTTGATGAACACTAAAACTCTTCAATAGTATTTTTATAAATAGAGGGATATTTTCTAAATGTAAAACTATTGTTTTTTAATCTTCCAACTAATACATTAACTTAAACATTCGAGTCTCTTTTAAATTTAATCAAATTCAAAAACTCCACAAATTATGTATAAAAAGACCCTTTATCACCTTAATATGTGAATTACATTATAAGAAAAAAAGTTATTTAGAGACCAATTTTTAGCTATTTAATAAAATTGTTGCTAATTGTGACCAAAATCAGCAAATTAAAATTTGGTTACTAAATAACTACAAAATATTATTTTAGTAACCAAAAGTCAAGATAATTAGTATTTAACATTAGCTATCAAAGTTTTAGTGACAATTAGATTCTAAATTTGTATCTAATTAAGTCAGAGACTAATTTAAAATAAAGCAGTTATATTTTGACAACCACAGGTGGCACACACCCACTTTACAACCTTATGTGGCGCTGATGTAGCTAAGATAAATGATGTGTAAAAAAATTCTAGCATGGCACTAAGTCATTTTTAGGGTTTTATCTAAAACGCTGCCCAGCATATTCCATCAAGGGTTGAGATGAGTTTGAATCTCAGATCTCTTGAATCTCGTCACTGCTGTTGCCGCCGCTGTAGTTGTATCCGCTACTGTCACCGAAACTGTTGTCACCGCCATCGATTCTCGACCACCATCGATTCTCTCATCACCTCGCTTGCTACCGTCGATGGTCTCCTACCATCACTCGCCACCACAACCACTCACACAAAATCTCCCTTGTGCAAACGGGTGCACTGGACTCCTATCATTTCAAATCTTAAATTTAGATACTTAAAATCTAATTATGTCATTTCATAACAAAATACCGGTTCTTCAAAAAGATAAGTCATGTTTTATCCTTATCCACGTGTACAATTAAATCACGTCAGCACAATTAAACCACATTGGCATCTGGTTGTATGCCAACTGTGGTTGTCAAAGCAAAGTTTTCCTTTAAAATATAATAGTGTAGGTCACTAAAAAGTTAACTAATGTTAGATACCAATTATCTTAACTTAATTCATCAATAAATTTAATCATTACTTCTACTTTATAATTAACAACTACTTCATTTAGTAGGTAAAAGTTATTGATTAATTGATCTCTAATACTATTGAAGAGTTATTTATAAAAAGCTATTTATAAATAGTTTTTTTCTTGTACGTTACAAATAAAATATTTCACACTCAACTCTACGTCCCCGTATGAACATTACATTATCCCAAATAAAAATATTAAACAAGTCAATCTGAAACCGAAACAAAATCAGTTTATTCATAAACTGAAAATTCTTTAACAAACTTACTAGCTTTTGTCACTTATATATGATTGATTATTTATTAAATTGCATTTTATGTATCACTAATAATACTTAACCTCCCATAATAGCACTAATTTCAATGACTAACTGCAATTTTTACTCGTTGCAAATTTGTAACGATCCTTTACCTAAATGCTAGTAAGAAAACGTTCTAATTACTTTTTAAATATATCAGCGTTAAAGAATAACATTATGAAGATATTAACTAAACATCGGTTATCAGTAACTATAGTTCAAACACATAAGTTATTTGAAAAAGCATCAATAAAACTATCAATTATTACTGGCATGTAGAAAATTGTAATAGAAGTCTTAAATTAGATTAAAGATTAAAATCATTCCAACATTGTTTAAACAATATTTCAATCTTAAAAATTAAGATATAAACCTATAATTGAAATTAGTAAACACCTACAAAATAAAAGTATAATTATCCAAACATCAAAGTATCAATATAATCATTTATAATATGTGAAATATATTCTCTTGTCCATGAAAAATCTAGAACAAAGTTTATTCTTTTTGAACACTGTAGTTATTTTAGTCTACCAAAATAGAAACCAAAAATAAAACATTGACGAATAATATAATTTTGAAATATTATAGTAAGAAAGTATTAAAAATAACACAAATGACCAATATTTTCAAAGTATATGTAATCAATTTTGGATTAAAATTAATGTTTAAAGATGGTGAGGAAGAAAACTAAAACTATACTTATTAAGCACATAAACATCAATGCTAAATGCCGATTAAATTGTTGTTATTAAAATATTCAATACCTCACATGTCAATCTACAAAGATTTGAATAATGTTATTAATAATCTTTTCAACAATTCAAAATATATAACTTTTGAAAATACTTTTTTAAAGTAATGTTTCAATAAAATAAATATCCAACTCAAAATTCTTAATGATATTAATTAATGTTTTATTCAATATAATTAAGATATTTTTATGACAATATAATGAAAACATAATAAATCAATTAATAATAATTAAATACTTAATTAAATGTATTATATTCTTTTGTATAGATTCTTTTGTATAGTGTAACAAATAATTAGGTTAAACAAGAAAAAAGTAAATTAAGATGTTGACTTTTATAAGAGAATAAGAAAAATAAACATGACTCAGTTAATATTTAATGTTATGAGTTACAACATATTTATATATTTTTTAATCTAATATAATGTAGTATATATATTATTAAATTGAGTACTTATTATTAAACTAAAAATTATAATCAATAATATAACTATTTTTATTTAAAAATATAACGTTGTAAATATCACGATTCAAATCTGATTCGACTTATCTGATCTCTTTATCAAAACAATTGATAATACCTATAATTTAATATAATGCCTATATAACATATATAAATTGAATTATAGCTAATATTTATATATATAATATAGTCAAATTAAATAATATCATACTTAATTTAATATATTTTTTTTTAAGTGTAATTCAATATAGTCATTGATGGATTGGTATGAACCAATGGCAAATACATGAATATCTGTAGTGTGTCCAGGTGCAATCTTGTCCTTTTGTTTTCTATTTAAGCAGACATTAGACACCACAGTGCTCCAATTACAATATTCTTACCAACTCTCTGTCAAACAAACGTAAGGGAGAGAGAGGAATCATGGTTGGTGCTCACTTCCACACCATTCTCCATGCCACTTCAAGATCATACTTGATAAAGTCCACTACCAGTAAGCCATTCTTCAACAACACAATTAAGGTATCCCTTCAACTTTTATTTCTTTCTTAATCTCAGAATTTTTGTTTTTCCTTTTACTCCTTTACCAATGCTTCTACTTCAATTTCCCATGTAGTTTTACTAATTTATGTAATTGTGCTAGCTACTTTCTGTGGAAACTTTTATTCTTTTGTAAGAATGAACGCACAAGGGAATAAATTAGACATGTGAAAAGTGGAATTGTAATCATTTTCAGATTCATTTTGCTTTTGATTGGAAGCAGGTTTTAGTTAACATTTTTATGCGTTTGAGATGGAAAAATTCTTGAACTTTTCAGTTTTCTGCATAACCCAGTTCTGGAAAGTGGAAATCTTGACGTGAGGATTGGAATAAAACCCTGAAAGGAATGTTGAAAGTGTAAGCAACTCAAAGGAGATTGCTATAGGAGGAGTGAAAACTAGTGACTTTTTACTGTGTGTTGAGAATATGTTATTGTTTTTTGGTTATTGAAGGACTGAATTATCAATTTGTATCAGAATTATGGACAAGCAAGCAATGGAAAGCGTAGCCGTCTGATGGAAGAGAGGGCACCCTCCACAGCTGAAGAGTTCCAAAGGGTTGCTCAGGAAAAGGCCAGGGAGAGCAAGGAAGGGGTAGCAACTCAGAATGTTGACAAGGCACAAGAGGGTATCTCCAAGATTGGATCTGTCAAGAACTGAGACTCAGGAGAGATTAGAATTTAGAAACCTGTTCTCTTAACTATGAAATTTCTATCTGTATCTGCAACTACAATAAGATTATGTTAGTTTCTATGACCATAATTGTAAGTGTTTTCTGCAGCAGAAGAAACCAAATAATTTCAGGCTTCAGTCATTTATTAGAGATATTATTAATCATATGAAACTACTTGAAATCCTGGGTTTGAGGTATTAAACTTTGCAATTACAAAAAATCTGGCAGAAACCTTAAACATCCTTGAAACCAGACTCTTTTTTTGTCAGAGTATACGAGAAAGGTGTTTTGGTCAAAACATGAATATATTTAAGATAATTGTAAACATAAATCTAAAAACACGTGTGTGTGTGAGAGAGAGAACTTATCTTTTAATTATGATATCTTTTAATTGTAAATATATCTTTTAATATATTTGTGAGATATCTAAATATATGTATCAATATTCTGAATAAATATTTCAGATAGTATGTCTTTTGGAATACATAAGTTTTTTTAATAAAATAATTATAATTATTATTAGAAATATTTTCTCGTAAAAGATATTAACTTATTGAATGGGTATATTGGAAATTTTAAATCCAATTTGTTTCTTAGACACGAATGTATGGCAACAAGGGAGCATTAAGCAAGTTGGTTTCTACTTAAAAAAAATTACCGTTTATGTTATTTATTTATTTGTGACTTAAGCAATATGTTTATTTATTTTCCTTTTATAAAAGTTAATGATATTATTGCCAGGACTTTGGAAGGAATAAAACAATAATTAATTCATTTAAGAAATTAATAAATTATGAATTAATTCATATAAAAGAATATAAATTATTCATTTAAGAAACTAATAAATTATGAGTTAATTCGGTAAAAAAAAACATTATATAAGTTTTCTTTTTCGTATTGTTCATTTTTTTTCTAAATTCAGTCTCACTTAAATTCTTAATTATTATTATTAATTTAAAAGATTTAAAATATGAGTCAAAAAGAGTATAAAGTAATATATATGTACAATATTTGTAATGAATAAAGAGACGGGGTTGAGAGTTTATTCTTTACGGCATCATCAATTTGATATGTCTGATGTGTTGTATGACAGGTGAATCAACAAGTGTGTATTTAATGTGTTTACCCTTTTCCTTAGGTGTCGTTGTTCTTATTTAAACAGGGATTTTTGTCTTGCAGTGCCCTTTGTAAGGTAACATGTGTCTTTTTAGTGAAAGAAAAGGGTTGAGGGTCCCTCCATTTTAACCATGTTTTGTCCTAACATGTTTTTGTGGTTGGGATTGGTTCAAGCCACAACCTCATCAAACTTTAGTACTTGGATGCCATTTACCGTATTTTGTTACTTAAATACTTAAATGTATATCTCTTATTTAGCATTTAAAAAATATACTATATTAATTGTAATATTGTAGCTTAATCTATTGCCTTATTAAGATAAGAACAGAATTTAGAGATTTATTAATTCTAATCTTATCATACAACTAGTTCAAGCTTATCATTTAGTCTAATATGATGTTATCCTACTAAGCTTGTTCATTCTGATTTTGTCTTATTTTAGTTATCTTTTGACCAATTTAAACTACATGCGTATACGTATTATATTTATTAAAAAATGTGAAAGTCTAACAAAAATATATATATTTGTAATGCATGTGACAAAATTACTTAGACGTGACTTAATTTGTAAGAAAGAATATTTATTGAAAGAAGTGAACATCGTAATGAATTTTGAGTATCTTAACACATTAATCAGTGACTATTAAAGTTGTGAAATAAAGAAAATGTGATTAAAAGTCCTTTCTATATTATCCACTACCAAACGAGCATACTTTCATTTATGTACACGATATAGAATTAGTATAGTGTATTTGGTTGAAAAATAATAATGTTAGAAAATAATATAGTTTATTATATTATTTCTCATATATTCTAATGCATTTTTATTTATTTTTTAGTTGTTTACTTTTGAAAGAACGACTAATCATCATTAGTAGAATATCTTCTTCATAATTACATTTGTTTTTCAACCATAATATTCAAACTGAAAATCTTACTTATAAAAGTCTTACTTGTTTCTCAATTTAATTGTCGGCTTGGATTTGTTACATTGAGAATTATGGAATTTTTTAAATTCAAGATTTTGCTCAAATCGTTTTCATTTTCATTCTCATTTTCTTAACACATATTTATCCGTTTTGTTAACGTTTTAAATTCATATAAACTGTAGCGACCTTGGTAAATTATTTACTTATTTCACTCTCCTAATTTTATTTAGAATTATAAAATCAAGGAAATATATATTAATTTTTTAATATTTATTTAAGAAAGAAAAATAAAGAAGAAGAATTTGGGGGAATAATATTCCCTCCATTCTCAATTGGATGAGAGTACGCGAGGGGAGTGCTCTTTTTTATTTATTTGTTTGTTTTGCAAGATAATTTTTATAACATACAAAATTAAATAGTTTTACATTTTAAAAGAAATAACGTAGTAAAAAAATATTTTTAATACTGTTTATTTTTTATTTTTATCACCCCATTCATAAATCTAAATAAGGAAAATTATCCACTTTTTCCTTTTTATTTCTATTCATCTGCATCACATATTTTTTCACTTTATTTTATTTTTATTTGATTTTCCCCCTTGTTTAAGTCCCACACCCAAAGTGTTAAAAGGTAAATACTAATAATGATATAAAATCTTTCCAGCACTGGATGAATATATATAAAGTTGTGGGCCAAGTCAAACTTTTCCACTAAAATTCAAAGAGATGATGATGGAAAACCATTCCATTTGTAGTCATTTTTTAGAGAAACAAAAAATAGAGGCTTTGCTTTTACTGAAGAGTTTACTTGCTTCACTTCATCTCATTCCTTCTACCCTTTGTAGAATGTAAGATAGAAGGTGACATGTGTTTGTTTGGTGGAAATAGAATGAAATATGATGAACCAACTCTGAGTACATATGGCCAAAGTAAGAAACCTTGGTGGGTCAAAATACTCAAAAGATAATGAAAAAAAAAACATATTTTATGATTAATTTTGTAGGATAACTTTTATGGTTTTCTCTTTTTTTGACAGATGAAGAAGTAACCCGTGTAGTGAGAATTAGGTGAAAAGATCATCATATATAATCAGTTCAGAATAAAGCCACTTGTTCAGTAAATTATTAGATAACAGATTTTGTTCATAACATGCACCAACCAGTTATGAGATTTGTGCCATTGAAAAAGATGACAGAATAACATAAGCAAAACAAGAATTATGTTATTCATTCTCACCCTCTTCAGTAACAAGTAAGAAGAATTCATTGAACATGTATAGTTTAGGTTCTTACTTTGTGACAGAAAACTGAAGAATGAGCATCAACTTGTTGGTGATTCAGCACAAAGTGTTATCTGTTTTTGCTAATAATTAATTTATGTTGGAGAATTTAACTTCATCGTTTTAAAGGAGTTTTTATTTTAATTATATTATTTTAATTCATAAAATTCTAATTTGAAATTTTAATCTTCAAGAGCTTTTACTAGTTAAAAAGCTTTACACGGACAATAGTTAGAAGGAAAAAGACATAAACGTGAAAAGGGAAAAAAAAATGTTGGCAATTAAGAGTGGGAACATACCAAGTTGTCCAATGAAAATTGGTGGTCAGATCAGTTTAAGGTCTGATTTAATTTGATCTATTTAATAAAAATGTTACGTTTTGACTTTTAATTTTTTTTAATTAAATAAGTTCGGTTTCAAGTTATTAAAAACCCTATTAAAATTTAATATACACATCATAAGTTTATATTTAATATGTCATAAATTAAAAATCTCATATCATAAGTGAAAATAAATATTTAAGATAAAAACATATTATTAATAAATTAAATTTATTATAGCTTGTTAAGTTTGTGGCTTTAGAACTATTTAAAATTTGGTCTAATCATGTATTTAGAATTTCGCTTGATAATCTATTTATATATTATAATATGAAAAAAAAGTCTTTAAATATAAATTAGACTGAACTCTTAAAATGCAAGGTGTATCTCTTGGACTTGCCAGATTTGGGCCTCCAAATCGAATATGTTTGTTTGGTTAATGGGCTTTATTTCAACTTATCCACAAAACAAAACTATAGACTTTATAATGAAGGTTATAGACATGGTTTAATTTTTAAAAGTATACATATTACCAATTTGGTATTTATAAATATTTTTTTTTAATTAATTCATATTGGCGTGAACGTGACCTATTCAGTTCATATCATCATATATATTGACTATCAACTCCCTTGATTTTTTTTTTCTTGTACATGTAAATGTAATATTACTGATTGAGTTTTTATAAACAGGGACTAAATTAAATATACACAAGGGGATTAATGATCGAAAAATCAAAACTGACAATTTTTTACAAATTAGTAATTTTAGTGTTAAGAAAAAAAATTAGATTCCAGTGTTAAGAAAAAAATATTCCTATAATTTTCTTTTTAATATTTGTGTCATTTTTTTCAACTATAATTACTTTCTTATTTATGTTTTGACGAAATTTTCTAACATTTGTTTCGTAGACAAGGATTGAAAACTTATAATTTTATTGCTTATATTGATAATTTTGTCATTCATAAAGAAAGAAAAGAAGAGATGAATAATAATCCCTTAATATGCACACAAAATAACGATAAAAATGACTAGAAATTTTTTTACCCTTTTATTCTTATTATAATAGATTTTGTCAATTGATTAATAACAAGAGTTATGTTATATAAAATAAACAATTATTTTATATTGTATAATATAACATAAATAATAATTATTGTATTATAACATAATTAATAAATATTTATTAATAATTTATTAATATATAATTTTTATATTATGATTAAATAAATAAAATAAAATAATTTAAATTTGACTATTTTATAGAGTCCTTTAATTTATTGCTATAAATATAATTTTGTATTAAAACTATTTAGTATTGTTTATTCTAATATTTAATTATAATATTTTATATAAAGATATTTTAATTATTTTTTGAATGTATTACATCAAGCAAAGTATCCATTTGTTTTTCTTTACCTTTTATTCTCTTTCACTTTAATCAATCAATTACATCTTCTACTTTTGTAATTCTCTCATTATCACTCCTCAACCAAACTACATCCTCTATTTTATTTTTTTTCTTGAATTCTCTCATTAATCAAAAAATGACATTACAGTTTCAAGATTTTGTTGGCGAATTAATTTTGCGAAAGTGACGCTTTCGTTACAATGTTCAAAAGTAAAAGTGTCAAGTGTTGGCACGCCACGCGCTCTCAATGTGCGTCTACGAAGTAGGAATGAAGAAAATCCGTTAAATGGGAACATGGTGTTCACATTTTTTTTGAACCTTGTGATTGTGACCCATGCATGAATTTTGAAGACTTAAAATTACGAAAACATCTTTGCACTAAATCCTGCTTGATTTTCGTTTTGGGTTGCTTTTCCATGTGGCTCATGCTACACCATTCCCCCGCAAATTCGGTTACAGGGAAAAGTGCTTTTGGGGCTTTAGCTCGTGCCCTTGCAACCGTAATTAAAGGGAAAGAGTAGTGAAAAAAAAAAAAAATCAGACACAACCATCTAAGTTATGGAGAAAAAGAAACCCAAGAATCTCGTGAATGTTTTAAAACACAGCCTTTTCAGATTTATGGGATCTTCGATCTCCATTCTTTCATGCTCCAAGTGTTGCATGTTATTATTATTATTATTACACTTACCTCTTTTGTGTCGGTGGCTGCAAGTACTCCTACCACTAGGTTCCCAATCTATCAAACTTCTTTCAAATGACCCTTTTTTGACTTTGGAAACTAATTAATTCAATATTTTTTTTTTTCAAATTCAAATTGTAAACTTTGAATGAACCCATAATAAATATGACAAAAATAAAAACACGTTTGTAAATTTAAGTCAAAAGGGCACAACCCACTTTCACAACTTAGCAACTCATTTCAATTGCTAGTAGAAGGGGTAAACTTTCCTGTTCCACCTAATAATACCTCTAACATTGATTCTATAGTTTGTATCTTCTGTATACTAAAAGTTACAATGGCAGCACAAAAATAAACACTGCCAAGAAAGAATTCTTTGGTAGGGTACAAAATGGAGCAAAATTTTATCTATAACCCCAATTAGCTAGAAGCTACCAAAGGGGTTTCATTGTGATAAAAATCACCATGTGATTGATGCAATCTAGCAAAAACCCCTACTAAAGCTGCAGTATTGTAGGTGCAAGCCTCTGTTTGAACGTAATTGTGTCTCTCGTCTTTAAATTGGTCTTTGCTATCGGGCCCACCAACGAGGGCCCCAACTACTACATTTGGATTGGGTTCATCGCGTCCATACCAGCTATCGTAACCCTGAATGCACCCAATAAAACCCTTGTTTTCCTTCGATGATTCGATGGATGCACCCCTATGGTGCACCCTCTGGGGAAATTTGGGACCGTAACCTACCAAGTAACTCATACCCATTGGATTAGACCCCAAGATGTAATCAACCTGTGATTTCGCAAAGGCAAACATCTCGTGTGGACCCACCTCCCCTCTCTGGCAATGCAGCTTCTGATGTGTGGCTTGTAGGTGATCAGAATAGAGTGTCAGAAGCAACGACGCCGTTGCAACGTATTGCATGTTGTTCCATTGGCGGGTGTACAGTAACCCCCCTGGGGTGCGCTCCACGTTACTGTTACTCTCGTTGTTGAGGTTGAGACACGCGCAGAGATAGTGCTCGGCTTTTGAACGATACTGTTTTAGCACGACTTCATGTTTCTTGTGCTTCGTTTCTTCCGTTGGTAACTGTCATAAGCAAAATGTCGGTAAGCAATTTTTGTTTTATCTTTTTAATTTTTCTTCATTTTTTTTTTTTCAGGACATTTTTTAAAACTTTATATGGAAGAAGAATGATTAACCATAGATTAGAAAACACAATTTACGAAAAAGTAAAAGAAAAGAAAGAATTAGAAGTGCTTGTGAGGAAAGAGAGGATTTTTACCATGGAAGCAATGGCTTGAAGGCCAGCATATTTAACATCCCAGCTTAACTCATTGATGGCCCAAGTGGTCCCACCAAATTCATGAGCATTGTCCACAAAATAGTTTAAATATTGGTCCTTTTGGGTGGCCTTATATAGCCAAATAGCTGCCCATAGCAACTCATCCATGTAGCCACTAACCGAATCATAATACCCTTTAGCCACTCCAACACTCTCATCATACTTCCCTTTGTACTTGTGACCAAACTCAAACAACTACAACCACCAACAACCACAACCCTATTATAAACTCTTCAAATTCTAATTAATTAATCCAACTATGTGCATGCAATTAATTAATTTATGTCAATAAAACAAATACCTGTTCTGCATGATGCAAAAGTAGTTGAGAGTAATGTGGGTTTGTTCTCCTAAACACCATGGAAGCCGCCGCCAATGCTGCCGCCGTCTCACCGGCCACATCCGAGCCAGGGTTGTCGGCGTCAACCTTGTAAGCTCGCCGTGACGTCGTCATGTCCTCCGGCCGCTGCCAACAGTAGTGGTCAGTGGAGCCGTCACCCACCTAAACATGTTCACTCATAGTTAGACTACAGACATGTATATAACAAATTTTACGAAAAGATTCAAACATTTTCTTTGTAAACATTCTTTTCTAAATTTCATAATTTGAGACAACCTGTTCTTTACTAATCTTTATTTGACTTTAGTAATGTGAAATTTGATTAAGACCGTAAAATTCAAATTTATCTATCATTAATCTCGTTCATAATATTATAATTTCTAATAAATTTTAATTGATAATTACAAATAAATGTTATAAAACTCCATGTTGGTGGCAGCTGCGAGTGATATGACGCGCCAGTCATGGCAAGATGGTAGGAAAAGAAGGACAAATGCGTTGACTGTTCCGACATTAGGATCAATTCCTCCGTTTAGTTTGGAAGAAGAATTGAACCCATTATCAGCGGCGGCGCGTGGGGTTATTAACTTCAGAAAAAATTAAAAATTGCATGGAGTGAATTGAATTGCATACCTCAACCCAAAGAACATTGGGCTGTGTGTGGGCCTTGATGAAATAATCAGTTCCCCACTTGATGGCCTCGAGCGTGTGAGCGTACTCGCCGGCAGCCGCAATTTGTTGGCCGTATTCTATGGCGGCCCATGAGAGAAGTGTTATAGTGAATGCCATTGGCAAACCAAATTTCACATTGTCCCCTGCATCATAGTACCCTCCCACCAAGTCCACCTAAGTACCCAGAAGCAAGAAACATAACATTGGAATGAGTGAAAAAAAACCCAGAAAAAGGAATATAAAACAAGACACAGTTTAAGGTTTGGATGTTACAATGAAGCACGTACCCCTTGTTCTAGGCCATCAGTGAGGGCAGAATGGTGACGCCAAGTGACCCTTTGGTTGTAGGGTAAGCGTCCTGAACGCTGTGACTCGAAATAGAGTAGGCTCTGGGACAGGGCTTGGCCATAGTCGAAGGACTCACATAAAGGGAAGAAGATTAATGTGAGAGAGACTAAAGCAAAACATGGTTTCAAATACCGTATGTTAACGTTGTCTTTCTCCATTTCTCCCTCTTTCTAATCTTCCTCTCTTCGTGTACCTTTCTTTCTCTTTATATATGGTTGGGGTTACAACAATTTACCATGTCAAACAGTGTCTTCTATCTTTTGTCTCTTTGTTTTGTTAGTCAAAGGATTCAAACTGCTCAATACAATGTTAGAAAATTGTACTGGTGGGGCTGAGAAACGTGTTAGGGTGGAATATTTTGAAGGGTAAGGAAACTAGTTGCGGAATTTCTATTTGTCCTTCGAATGATCTTCTTTCAACTGCCATGAAAATAGTTTTTTTTTTATTTAATTATAATTTCACGTTCTTAGTCCAACCTCAAGTTTTAATTAAAAACTTAAACGTGTTATCTAGACCAACCATTTTTGTTCAACCTGAGGAGGAAGATTAATCACTTTTACTATATTATAACTGACATGTGGGGAATGTGTGTAAGTAAATATTTGCCACTAGAAATTTATGTTCAATATTTTTCCCTTTGTTCAAACTTTATATATTTTTTTCCATTGTTTTTTTCGGTTTACTAGACTACATATTAATACCACTTGCGGTAACTGTTATTGGTATTTGAAGAGTTTTAACAAATAATTAAGAGTAAAATTTTCTATTTAATTTAACTTCATTTTTTATAATTATATATTTTTGGTTCTCTGACTCCAATTATGAAAACGGTATACCTTAATTCTTTTTAATCAATTTTATGACCGGTAAACAAATTAATTCATAAGTATAAAGGTAAAAGTATTAAAACGAGTTTTTTTTTTACTAAATTTATGTGCATTTTCCTAAGTGTTGTTTGAGTTCTCCAGTTAGAATTAGAATTTCACATCACTGAAATACAAAGTTTTATGACAAAACATTATATGGAACTCTAACTATAATAAAAAGAATATTAATACTACCGTAGATAAGTTTATTCTTGTTTTATATATTAACATGAAAAGGATTTTTGTGATACAAGAGAGCGCTCAATATTGATTAAGGCAATAATTTTTTTTTAGAAAAAATAAAAATAAGACTTTAACTACATTGAAATAAGAAATAAAAAAAACAAAAAGATACCAATAAATAAAGTATTTGAGAGCATTTAGCAGGGAACCAAGTAATTAAAAAAAATCCTAAAAGACTACCAATAAATGTAAACAGTAAAGTTTTAGCAAATAATTAAGATTGAAATTCTTAATTATTGTTGTAACTGTTATTGGTATATAAATTGTTTTAACAAATAATATAATTAAAACTCTCTATTTAATTTAACTGCATTTTCTAATTATATATTTTTGGTTCTTTGACTCCAATCATGAAAACGGTATACTTTAATTTTTAATCAATTTTATGACCCAGTAAACAAAATAAAGCATAAGTATAAGCGTAAAAGTATTAAAGGAGTTTTCCTTTTTTACTTAATGTATGTGTATGTTCCCAAGTGTTGTTTGTGTTCTCTAATTGAAATTATAATTTCACATCACTGAAATGCAAAGTTTTATAACAAAAAATTATATGAAACTCTAATTATAGTAAAAAAAATATTTATAATACCGAGGTAACTTTTATTGTTGTTTTATATATTAATATGAAAGAAATTTTGTGATACAAGAGAGTGTTCAATATTGATTAAGGTAATAATTGCTTAAAACAAGAGGTCAGAGAAGTTCATTGATGAAAATGGGCCAAATATATGGGCTGATGAAAATCGGTTTCGGGCTCGATAATAAATTTCAGGAAATTGCTTCCTGCATCCCTCGTTTGCTTCCTACACCCATGAAAAATATGAGTACTGTGAGTAAAGACAAAAAGAGAAATAAAGGTTTTAGAGGAGTTGTTGTAGAGGTGTAGTGAGTAGCGGCGAAAAACCACGATGACGGACGAATAGAGTAGCGAACGTTTGGTTTGACAATATTGTTTTAATTTGAATTTCAGAAATCGTTTTTGAAACAAATTTGGAAAACGTTTTCCGAATACATATTTTTTTTCAAAATTTGAGTGTTTTATGGAAAAATGTTTTTCAGAATATATTTTTGAAAAATATTTTTCATAATGCAAATTTAATTTTTAAAAAAGGTTTTCTGAAAGTTAATTTTTCATTTAAAAAAACGCTTTCCAAAAGTCATTTGAGTTTTGGAAAATATTTTCCAGAATTACTTTTTACACTTCCTAAATTTATTCCAGAAAAATAAATCCAAAAGTTATTTTTACATTTTAAATATTCATTCCAGAATATCAATTCCGAAAGCTAATTTTATATCCTCAAAAGTAGTTATATCTTTTAAAAGCATGATAGAGTGCAGGAAGCGATTGTCTCAACTCCAGCATTATATACGTTTTTAAAATAAAAAAATAGTCTTAGTATTTTTATTTGAAATCAACTACTAGTTTTTGATTTTTGAAGGTTTCACCATTTTCCGTTTATTATTTTTGAGAAAAAAAAAAATTATACCTCGAAAGCAAACATATATTGTACATAGATGTTAAGATACTTCTTTCAAATATACATTTGCTTCTTGAAGTATCTATTATTTTTTATTGTATAACAGATTTTTCTATCTTTAAAAAAAATTATCAAATTCCTTATTTGTTTTTTTTTTATTTCTATAAATCTAGAATATAAAGCTAAAAAGTATAAAATGACAATGTAAGAATTAAAAGATATTAAAATAGTTATATTTATTAGGAATTGATAGATAAAAATTACATACCTATAAACACTAAATAATTCTTCAAACAATTGTGTAATTATAATTTAAGATGCATTTGAATTGAGAATAATCAAATAAATGAGTGAATGTTTTATTTGTATAACTTTTTATAGTTTAATTATATTATTGATACAAAGTTTTTGTCGGTTTCACATATCAGTAATCCTTTATTATCTAATTATGAATTACTGCATATGATACATTTGTGATAGATTAGTTAATTTCTATATTTATAATTATAATAAATTCAAAGTTACAATAACAGGTACACAGAATAAAACCATTTTATATTAAGAGTGTGTAATTATTAAATTATAAAATAAATAACTAGATAAAAAGTGAAACCATTGATAGTAGGGCAAGTATAAAGATGAGTAAATAAATAATAATAAAGATAAAGTAAGAGAGTCAGAAGGACCCTGTGACGTGCATTATAAAGTTTCGAGGTGTTTCATATCACTCAAGTTTTTTATTATTATATTTTCTCTGGCATTTTTGCTTTTTCACTTACAGTAAATCTTGTCTGTCTTTAATCATCCATCCTTTCAAAATGTAATTCTGCAATTCAATTATTTTTTATTATTTATTTAGTTGTCTCAGGTCTTAGACCGTAATAATATTATCTATTATAAAAGTGTTTGATATTTTCTCTTTTTGTATAATTTTATTTTGAATCTAATACCGTATATTCTTTTATTTTGTTTTTCTCTGATGTTCTTCTTCTTTTTTTTCTTCATTTTTTTTATAATAACTTACTACCGTCATACGAATATCTTCAACTTTTAGGAGAGATATCTCCAATGGGTTCAACTGTATTGCAACCTCTTACTTTCAAAAGAATAAAATCAATGGCAGTTTTGATATTTTAAAAATTTGTATAGTTATAGGACACAATTTATATAGTACAGGAAGCAATCGCTGTGGTTTATTTAGGTTTTCATTGGGCTGATCCACCATTTCAGCCTGCGAAATTTTACTGGGCCCGCAAACTATTAGAGTCCCATGAAACTTAGTTTTGTTTAACTGGGCCTGCGAGTCACTGAGTAAATTAATCGGGTCATTCCATAACATAACATGGATTGCTTCTTCCTGTTCCTTGATAGAGAATATGAAAAGACTAAATGTCTTTAAATAAATCTAATTAATAACTTTAATACTTTTGGTCATCTCCAAAAGTGATTTTCGTCAAAAAAGACATTTTAGATTATACAATTTAAAAAGCATTTCCGGATTTCAAGAGTTTTCAGAATTTAAAAATGATTTTCAAAATCTAAAAATAGCTTTCAACACATTTTAGATTATACAATTCTGAAAGTCATTTCCAGATTCTAAAAATTATTTTCGCATTTCTGAAGCTATTTTCAGATTTTAGAAGTCATTTTCGAATTTAGAAATATCTTTCAAAATGAACAATTCAAAACGTATTTTATTTTAACGATTAGTTTATCCCAAAATACAAAATTATTTTCTGAATTAATCTATTTTGAAATACGAAAAACAACTTATGAATTGAAATTTAAAAGGTATAATCTAAAATATATTTTTCTATTTAGAAGTAACTTTAACACCACTCTCACTTACTAAAGAACACTTAAGTCTTTTCTGTAAGGATATTTTGAAAATACAATATTCTATGGAGGTGCAGGAAGAAACAATCGAGGTGCAGAAAGAAGAAAGAAGCAGTCCATAACATGAGTTAGAAGAGATGTGGATATTGACCAAAAACTACAACTGTATTGGACAAAAGAAAAAAGAGCTAGAGACCCAAAAGAAACATGAAACGAAATCCATTGTTGGAAATTCGTGGACTTATGGTTTTGTAATTCTCTTTTCAGTGGTCTAAAACATGGTAACGTTCATTCACTATTTAAAATTCAAATTTTAATTGTTCTTATCTCATCGATTGGTTCCAAAAATATTCGAGAAACGTATTGTTAAATGGTTTGCATCGTAAATTGGTCCTCTTCTACCAAACACGTTGGCTGAGTGATAGACTTTTAAAGTAAATGGAAAGACAAATAAAATATATGCTTTTGGTCTTTACTTCTAAAGAGTTGGAAAAAAATATCAACACTTATATCATATAAAATAATTATGAAACATATATTACGATATACGTAGGTGACACTTCCACTCATCCATCAATAGAGATCTTCTTGTCCTTATCTCTACAATTAGATTCTTCATCCACAAATGGTTGGAAAAAAACCCTTTCAATTGAGTCACAAGTCAAGTAACCCTCTCCTCAAAACACCAAAATATCTTTATACCACCACAGTTCCACAATCAAACACTGCAAACTAAAGCTGGTGAGAAAGGGAAGCACCCACAGAAACTTAGAATGAATTTCCACCATAAATACCGTCAAATTTCCCAATGAAAAAGTAAGGGGAAAACACCAGAAATTGCCCACATAAAATATCTAGCTTTAGGGATGAACGTGAGCTCACCCAAAATCTTTGGTTTTAATTGAAGACTTCAAAGATTTTCAATGATCAAAGCATGATAATGATAAATGCCTTAACTTACTCTTTATTTTAATTTTGCTGAAAACAAGATTTGGAGAAATATTAATATTATAAAAAATGACTATTTTGAAGAAAATAAATTTATGAAACTTTATGGTTTTAGTTCCACTAGTTATTGTTAAGAAATTGAACAATATGAATGAGTCTTATACCGACCTAAGATAGCACCAATCCAGACTTTAAGTGTAGAACCATCTAACATTTTCTATTGTGATAAGATTTATAAAATGTGGTGTGAAAATTTGGAAGACGCAATTTGACAAATAGTTTTCACTTACTAAGAAAAAGGGTTCATTTAGTGTACAAGATATTAATTAAATGAATTGAATACACGTAGGTGCCAAATATAAATGTATGTTTCATGTAATAAATTTTGTATGAGAAAACACTCAAATACAGTTTTCTTAATAATAAGTCACTTTTACTTAATTTGGCTATTTGGCTAACAAGAACACGACTCTGCCGACTCAAATGGGTTCTTCAATTCTCCATTTTGTACATCAAAACCCTATGTTGAGTGTTTAACAGAAAGAAAGAAGAAAATACCCGTAAATTCCAACCACTTCCTTTGCTTAAACAATTTATGAATGATTAACGACAGAGACAGATTTTTCATATTTAAAATACAAAATTTATTCATGTAAAGCTTTAATCCATTCATACAGTACAATATGATTTTATTTCTAATTAATGTAGATTTCATTACTCTTAAATTAATTTATTATAATTCAATTTTGTCTTTATTAATATAAGGTTTTCAATAGACATCATGTTGTGAAGGATTAAATATTCTATATATGACACTGAATATGACACTCATTTTTTTTTAATAGATGACACGTGCATATTCAACAAAACTTTGAACTTAAGTCTAACTATATCCAATTAATTTGATTTTGTTTTTACAATTAGATATAAAGACGAGTTGTAAAATAGACTCTAATAATATCATATTATTATTAGAATCATAATTAATTTATGTGTAAAACCTAAATGATCACTTGTGTACCCAAACAGAAGTAAAATAGATGTTTTATTAGGATGATAGTGTTAATTTATTCCTTCGTCCGTAAGTATTTTTAATTATTAAATGGTCCCCACTGCATTTATAATGCCAAGGTCACTTGGTTTTTTGTGTAGAATAGAAGAAGAACGAGGCATTTCACCGACTAATGTAGAGGCCAATAATTATTTTGTGTATAAAAAGTATCATTTATTTTGTTTTGTTGTTAGTGGTACGTCATTTTTTTTCATTTTTGTCATTTGTGTTTCTCAAACCTTGTAAATACGGTAATATAAAAAAATGAAACTAAGATAATAAAAAAGTACACTTAATAAAATATGGTTGCGTATAAATATATCCTAGCACTGTTCTTTTTGGCAGTTTCGGTTATTGTAGGCTAAAATAATGTTAAATGAAGACAATTTTGAAAACATTTTATTCAAAACAGACCAATTATTAATTAAATTATAAAGAAAAGAGCAACTTGAGTTTTGAGCTACGCATGTCACTGTCTTAGGATATGGATAACGATAACACCGATCTCTAATTATTTAATTATTTTGAAAATAATAATCTAACTTTCAAATGACCATTACGATAATTTAGTCATCAAACCATATTATTTTAACACTAATGTGTAAACTTAATTATTGGGACCAGATTAAACTAATATAATTACACGCTACCCAAAAGTCATTATTTTAGGCAGCAGAAAAGTCATAATTAGAGTTAATTTATCGGTCACTACCAATTTAAAGGAGCATTCACTTGAAATTTTACTCATTTTCGTAGTCCCGCATTAAATTTAATTAATTCTCAAATACATGTCCCAATCAATTAAAAAAAAAGGCTTTATGTACTTTTTAATTTTTTATAAAATATTTGTTAATTTTAAAGTTACTACTACTTTCTCATATTAGGTATTCTAGCTGTATAAATTATATTTTAAGAATTTTTATTCAGAGATATAATAACTGTTTATGATATATTAAAATAAATAACATTACAACCATTCAAAATTATAATATATAGAAAATAAACTACAAGCGTCTAACTAAATATTAATCACTTTAAAAAATATAACACTAAATTTAAATTAAATAATAAATATATCGTTTAATTAAGTCATGCACTTGAGAAAAAAAATAATTAAGTGTTACCTAATTTCAATAATTAAGATATTTTATTTTTAATGTTAAACTGAATAAAACTAATGATTTGACCGAAAAAGAATAATTACAAAAGTCAAAGATTTAAGTTAAATATTTTTGGAGAAACTAATAGATAGACAAATAGCTGCGGAAAACATACCTACAAAGAACTTTATCTTGACACTTAATACAATTTATTATATAATTTAATTAATTTGAAAATACATTAAATAAAAACATAATGATATCACTATTGTTTGTTACACTGATAATGTATTCGAAATAGGAGAAAGCTAACTCTAATTGGTCTATAAAAAAACTACTAGCTAATATGTCAATATGTATATTACATGAATCAATCAAGATATTACGGTCTTCTTATAATGATTCACTAAATATACTTATAACAATTTTAAAATGTTATTAAATTAAATATAATGTTTAATTAAATTCAAATGTACGAAATACTAATGAATATTCTTCGTATACTTAGTATATTTTTAAAAACATTTGTAAAGTTAATAAAAAATTTATAAAATATACGGTTTTTCATTTTTTTTAGTATATTAACCATTATATTTTAACAATAAATATTTTAATGAAAATCAATAAGTAATTTCGCGGCATTCAGTGTAAAACGAGCCTAAAGAAAAGAGTGCTAGCTTCAATATTATAAGAATAAGTTTTCAATAAAGAAAAAATATATTAAAAAATATTATTATCGTTAAATTTAAACAGATTTTACTTTAAGGTTATTTTTTATTTATTAATATATCACTCTGTCTAGCCTGAAATAGAAAATGGCATTAGGAATCATGAGTGACATGATATGTAGGTGGAAAATAAGAATAATTGTAGAAATAAATCATTTTCATTGCTTTGAACATGGAATTAATTATGCTCAAGCGAAGGTAAAGTGAAACTTCTCACAAACCTATAGGTGAATAAATGGAATTAATTGTTTAGATTTGACTAAAAGAGACATAACTAGATTTTGGAAGTAATTGGTATAGCATTTCTCAGTTTGATGCATGAAATGAGAAAGAAAACACAGGTCACCACACATTGACACACAAGTCCACCTACGACAATTCCCAACATTTTCCATTGCACACTCTGTTCCCTGCAAATCTTGTAGTACAAGTTTTCTAGCCTCTGTTTCACATTCATTTTTCTTCCCTTTTCATCAACTAAGGATAACTATCAGGGATTTATATGGAATATATTTAAGGATAGTTGTGAACAGAGATACGGGATTCGAAAGAAAACCTGAATTTTCAGTAGTCGTAGTTTGGCTACCAAATCACTGCTAGGGATTATAATTTAGCCACAGCTAAAAAAAATGGTCATCGAGCTTCAGATTTTTTGGTGAGGTAAACTAGCGACCATAATAAAAAATAAATTAAACAAAAGGAGAAATTTCTAATGCACGATCTCAGCTCAGCATTTAACATTCTTGTTAAAGAGATCAAAGAAAATAGAAAATTTCCAATTTATAACTATTTTGGAAGAGAGCTAACGGGAAACACGACCCTAAAAATGTATAGATTCAATTGATTGAAGTAATGTAATATGTGTCTGCCACACCAATTGCAGCAAAGTGAAGTAAAATGGCATTAGACAAACACAGTGGTTAAAGTAATAGTACGACACTGTCATGATGATGCGAACTATTCATGGCCAAGAATTGATGAATGACTACTTCTTATACAGTGTGATGAATTAATTGATTCCAACTTACTTTTGCAGTTTACCCAGTAAGAACCAAACAAACCAAGCACAAGTCATCAAATCAAGCATCGCTGGATGCCAGATTCCAACGTTCAAATTTGAGCAAAATGATTGAAACTAGGACCTCCTTCCCCAAATTCATTATTGTCTCCGAATGAAGCCAATCACCATTTCTTGGGTACACAAACAAGCATGTACCTCCCTCACCCGTTTCATTCGTGACGTGTCCCTGTCGACAACGTTGTCCCAACACGTGGACGGTGGAGAAGATAGCCTGCTACAAGATCCAACGGACACCCCAGCTGATATTTTCTAACCTTCTTCTGTTGGTAACATTTTCTAACCTAACATTGGCGGTTGCGAGATAGTGCATTGGTGAGTGGGTCTCCCAACACCGGTCCCACACGCCCTAAAGTGAAAGCTCTTTTCCCTCAACCACTCCCCCCACTCCCTATAAAATCCACACCCTCCCTTCTCAACCAAAATAACTGCAACTTTTTTCTTTCTCTCATCTTTTTCCTCTGATTCTCCCCAGAATCAGAACATGTCTCCTCTAGCATTCTCCTTCTTCTTCCTTCTTATCTCATTCTTCTCTTCATCATCAGGTAACAACATCTCTCACTACTTTTTTCATTGGTTCATGTGCATGGTTATATATAACTCTGATCGTTGTGTGTTAACACGATTCTGTGAATGGTTCTGCAGAAGCGGGGTCCGTGGGAATAAACTATGGAAGGATTGCGAACGACCTACCTACACCGGCGAAGGTGGTGGAGCTTCTGAAGACTCAGGGGCTGAACCGTGTAAAGCTCTACGACACCGACGCCACGGTTTTAACGGCGTTTGCGAACTCAGGAATCGAGGTGGTGGTTGCCATGCCCAACGAGCTTCTCTCCAACGCCGCCGCGGACCAGTCCTTCACCGACGCATGGGTGAAAGCGAACATCTCCAACTACTACCCCGCCACGCAGATCGAAGCCATCGCTGTGGGCAACGAAGTGTTCGTGGACCCCAACAACACCACCAAGTTCCTCGTCGCCGCCATGAAGAACGTGCATGCTTCGTTAACCAAGTACAATCTTGACACCAATATTAAAATCTCCTCTCCTATCGCACTCTCCGCGCTCCAAAACTCCTTCCCCGCCTCGGCCGGTTCATTCAAAACCGAACTAGTCGAACCGGTTATTAAACCCATGCTCGACCTCCTCCGCCAAACCGGGTCCTACCTCATGGTGAACGCGTACCCGTTTTTCGCTTACTCAGCAAACGCTGACAAAATCTCCTTGGACTACGCGCTGTTCAAGGAGAACGCCGGCGTGGTTGATTCCGGTAACGGTTTGAAATACACCAACCTTTTGGACGCCCAAATCGACGCCGTTTACGCTGCCATGTCAGCGCTTCAATACAACGACGTCAAGATTACGGTTTCCGAGACGGGTTGGCCTTCCGCGGGGGACTCGAATGAAATTGGAGCGGGCCCAGAGAATGCGGCGGCCTATAACGGGAACTTGGTGCGGCGCGTGTTGGGCCAGAGTGGGACCCCCTTGAAGCCCAATGAGTCGCTCGACGTTTTTCTCTTCGCGCTTTTCAACGAGAATCAGAAACCGGGGCCCACTTCGGAGAGGAACTACGGGCTGTTTTACCCGAGCGAGAAGAAGGTTTATGATATTCCGCTGACGGCGGAGGGCGTTAAGGAGGCGCCGTCGTCGGGCGTGGGGAAGAACCAGGTTCCGGTGAGTGGGGACGTGTCGACGACGTCGCATCAGGGTCAGACTTGGTGCGTGGCGAATGGCGGTTCTTCCGAGGAGAAGCTTCAGAACGGTCTTAACTACGCTTGCGGAGAGGGTGGTGCTGATTGCACTCCCATTCAACCAGGTGCCACGTGTTACAATCCTAACACGTTGGAGGCTCATGCTTCTTACGCTTTCAACAGTTACTATCAGAAGAAGGCACGTGCCGCTGGCACCTGCGATTTTGGTGGAACCGCTTATGTTGTCACCCAGCCACCTAGTAAGTATTTTTTTCTATCATCAATTCTCATTTTTTTTATTATAATTTTTTTTTTTATGCATGAATTTGGGTTGAAACTGTTTGGTGAATTTGTGTTGCAGAGTATGGGAGCTGCGAATTTCCCAGTGGATACTGAAGGAAGAGAGATGGAGTGGGTGGGTTCATTAGGTGAAGCCTTTTTATTTGGATTTATTTGGGGAATTGGGTAGACTTTTTACCAGTTTTCTCTTGTATTCTTCCATTCATTACATTAGGTTTTGATTAATGTGCGTTACTGCTTAATAAAGTTTTATATTTATTATTGATTTGGTTACTGGCTCATTTACTTGTAATTATATCTGATTATTTTTAATTAAGAAAATTATGTTAAATTTTGTTACAACTTTTTCTCCTTTAGCTTCTTTGAAGGGCCCATTTCTCATAAGCTTTTTTTTTATATATAAGAATTCAGTGAATGTTGATTTTAACTTAACTTATTTTAGTTCGAAATATTTGTTTTCATGCCAAAACCAAACCATAGGTGTGATGTGTCTTGTACTATTTTGGGCAAAATTTCGGCCTGGTCTCAACATATTAAGGATACTTGAATTTTGAATCCACATGAACTTGATCGAAGGTAATGGACAATGGGCTAAATTTATATGGGTCAACAACCCCTTAGCCTTAGGTATAGTGTCCAAAATCTAAAGGCTCCCAAAGGCTGAGTCTTCCTCAACCTTACGTCCCATAAATATACAAATTCTCATCTTATCTTTTCACAGATTATGTGATATGAAAGTTAAAAGATTTTTTTTTTTTTAATTTCACAATCTGAAAAGTTTTCAACATTATAGAATTCAGAATCAAGATTATATAGAATTTAGAAGTTATTTTTAACTTTCGAATTACATGATATAAAAATTATCTTTTTATCGAAAAGATTTATGAATTACACAAACATAATTTTTTTTTAAAAAAAGTCACGTAAATTATACAATATTTAAAAGTCACAGAAAAAATTAATTATAGAATTCAAAAGATATTTTCAACTTCTAAATTATCCATGGCCTTTATATTATGTATATTGTGTAATTCATAAGGTGTTCTTTAAGAAAAAAGTGACTTTTAAATTATGATATAAGAAACCAAAAGTTACTTATGAATTATACAATTGTAAAAATGGAAGCCTTCATGATGCACGATGAAATATATGGAGGTGGAAAAACAAATAGCGAGTCCCAAAACCTCGAAACTGATACCCAAGTCATACTATATAATTTTTGTCACTCAATTTATTTTAATGTATACTTTTACCAAGAATATCTATAATCTATTTTCTGTAGGTTAAATTCAATATTATATATATATATATATATATATATATATATGTGTGTGTGTGTGTGTGTATCTTATATTTTTAATTATAATAAAATAATTTAAATATGTTTTATGTTATAACCTTTGAAATTTTTTTATTGTTTTTAAATCTTTTGTCAGTGTAAAAAAAATGTTTAGCAAAAAATGTAAAATATCAATTAAAATGATTACATAATTTTCATTGCATATTTTAATTAAGTAGAATGTTGTAGATTTTAGAAATAATATAATCACATGTTTTTTAATATATTATGAATAAAAACTTTTATATTATTTTAAAATACTAATCACGTTTGTTTCTAAAATATTATTTAAATAAATTATTCCACGTAATTTTCATTTTCGAAACATATAATTGTCAACAAATTTAATTTAACAGTTCTTTAATATTATTATTTTTTTAAAAACTAAAAATGTAGACATTGAACTGTCCTAAATTTCATAAATCAAATACATATTTCAAGTGGACCGAAAATATCAGTAGGAGGAGATATAGCATAATTTGGGTCTCGAAAAACTCATAATTTATTTGGGTCTTTCAACAACCTACGACTTTTTTGACGGAAAAAAAGTATGTGGGCCGTTAGCCCAAATCATTGAAAAGCCCAATATTCTGCTCCATTCTTTCTTCTTATTAAATCTAAATGAAAGTTTTTGCTATGCACACCTATTAATTTAGTAACTATTTCTTTATTATCATTGTATTATATATCTTTGTTTCCAATAACCCTTATATCACCCAATTTCATTTATTCATTGGTATTTTTTCTTTCAAGAAATGGTAGGAACCAATTTTATTTTTTTTTGAATTTCACGCATTTAAAACAACTTAAATATGTGTTTATTATAGCTGCGTAAAACAATCATAGTTTGATTTCTGTAAAAAAAATGTTCTTTTTAATTATTATTAAATTTTAAATAATTATTTTTATTCACTATAAAAACGAAAAAAAAATTAGTAGCTGTAAAATATTTTTCCTTATTTTTTGCCTTTCTCAAATTTGAAATAATCATTTTTAGACATTACTATTCATTTAAAATAATAATTTTTTTAATTTAAAAAAAACTAAAGAATTTTTTATTTTAAATTTTAAAATAAAAAAATCATACCGAAATAAAAAATTAATTATATGACAAGGAACAAATCTTTAAGTAAAATGATTTGAAATAAACAAGAATTTTTTTTTGTATGTTTCTAAAATTAAATCATTTTAATAAGAAAATTGACCATTAAGAAATCTATATAAAAAAAATAGAAAGTACTAGTACCAAATATGTATATTCAAGATGCTTTCAGACAATTATTTATGTTCGTTTATTTTCTTTAAATGTACAGACATTTAGTCCATATCTTAATTTTATTGGTTAGAGTCACATCTTATCTTTGCGTAGCTTACTTGGGCTTTGGCCCTTCCAAACACGTACAACATTTGATTCCGTCAATATTGTTTGTTTCGATTTATTTTTCTTAATGCAGGTGTCCTCCTAATTTATACACAAATCCAATACTTACACTTAAATTAATATACAAAAATTGCAAAAAACATTACCACTGTAATCTATACCATTATATTAAAATTATCATTTCATAATTATTTTTCTCATCTTTTAATTGATAATATTATCCTCTATTAAATAAAAATAATTTAATAAAATAAACAATTAAAAATTTCTTTATTTTTAAAATAGTTAAATATTTTTTATAAATAACCAGCATATAATTTTCTTCAACACTATTTTTAAAAAATTATATATATTTTATATTTTTTAACATCATTCTTATAAATTTATATATAATTTTAGAATTATATCATTGTACTGTAGGAAAAGTGTAAACATACATGCGCTAAAGTTTAGTATTCATAAAAAAGCATAATGTTCGCTCTTCCAAAGTTCAATTTTGTAAGATGAATATTTTTTTGTTGATGTAAAATTTCTTACACCAATAACATTGAGTGGGAAAACAGAAAAAAAAATTGATAAGAAATAATACAATATACACAATAAATTTTGCTAAAATATGTTGTTAATATATTTTATTATCTTCCAAACAAATGAATTTAGATCTATTTGTGTATGAAAACTAATTTACATCCCTAATTGAAATAGGACAAAGACAATACAGGTTCTCCACTAACAACAAATTCGGCACTGATAATGATATAGTTAATCTAATTTATAGATTTTAAGATAAAGTTTGGTATTAATATGTGAAATAATTATGTTTGTTAAGAATATTTAGAAAAATAGGGGTTGAAGAATTAAAGTAATTGGATGAGGTGGAAGGAGTTGGTGTGTTGGAAGAAGGAATAATAAAAGCGTAACCGACCAGAGAAAGGGAAAAGGTTGTTGCGTGAGAAATAGCGCGGGTGCATATAATTTTCCCGCGCACCAACAATGAATGGAGCAAAGTAAAAGACAAAAAAAACTTCACTTCCCACCTGCTGCAACTGCTCTGCGCGTTTCGAAAGGATTCTTTTATTTTCAAATCAAAATAAAAAACATGTCCAATTCCCATAGTCCCACAATAATAAATTCTTAGCCCCTCTCTTATTTAAATAATAATAATTTTACAGGTATTAATTTTAAAATTCGGAAATGTATAATTTGTTTAGTTTATAGATCAGATTAAGGATGATACTAATCCTTCGCACTTCTCAAGTCCTCTCACCTTTTTATCTTTTTATACACTATTGTCAAATAATAACTCCTAAATTTAGGATTTGGATGAAAGAAAAAAATGGGTGCAATGAGAAATAGAATACAGGAAATGTATTACTTAATACTGGATTTTATTGTTCGTTGAGATTTACATCAGAGTAAAGGATGGATACGATTCAACACACTCACGTGAAGTTCATTCAATAATAAATGATGGATCAAAATGGTATTTCTTAAAAAAGAAAAGAAAATACAAAATTAGAGATGGCAAAAGGTAAAATGGAAAATTTCTCATGTTTATGTACAAATTTATATTTGCCATGTTTTCAATATTAACGGATAAAAGTAATGAAAATATTTTTTATTAGGTTCGTATATAGAAATATTTTTAAAATAAAAAATTAAATCAAAATACTGTCAAAAATTCAATATTACAAGAATATTTGTCCTCTCCTCTTTGATGTCAGATAACAATAAAAAAATATAATTATATAAATTTTACAATAAAATATCAAATAAACTAAAATACTAAACAAACTATAAATACTTTAATAATTTAAAATTATAATAAGTTAAATATATACATATTTATTCCTGTTCTCATATATATTAAAAAAATTGAATATTATATATTCCCATAAGTAGATCTAATTAATCTAAATATTTTATATTGATGAGACTGATTTAAACAATGCTCGAGAATTCGTATCAATAGTTTTGATTCATCAAATAAAGTAAGAAGATGATTACTTCATCCCATGAATAAATTAATAAAATGATTACTCCGTTGCATGTATATTTTGTATGCTTAATACAAAACACAATACACTTATCATTTCGGCAATATACACGAAAAGTTATAAAAATAAGGCAAAAAAAACTACAAGTTCTCTAAAACATGGAAAAATAATTACCTTGAAAAAAATGGTAATCTATTTTGTGATAAAAAAAAGTATATAATACTTAAAATGATAAGTTCACAAAATTTTTAATATAAGAAAAAAAACATTACTAAAACAGAGATTATTTGGAAACACGCTTAATATTTGAATTGATATACTTCGTCGATATATAAGAAACATACCTTTTTGTTTTGTATGTAAATATTTGAACTTATTAGATATGTACATTCATCTAATAAAATAGAGGAACTCAATAAGTCGAACTCTAAATCAAACTCTTCGTGACTTTGATTGAAAACTGAAAAAAAAAATTATTTACAAAAATACTTTGGTGACCGAATTAAATGAAATATTATTTGGATTTAAAACTGATAATAGTTTAGGAGAAAACTACTTGTAATTTATGAATATCATATACATTCTTATAGTGAGACGATTTAATCTCAAAAAAAGCTGGGTTTTTCTCTTTTGCTCTTCTAAAATATGCTATTTAACATTAATTTTCAATATTTATTTGATATTTATTTTACTCAGAAATATTTTTATAGGACTTAAATTAAGGTTGTTATTGGTAAAATACTTGCAAATATTGCGTTTTAATTTATATCTCAGCAAAAAACTTATATCTTTATATCTACTATACAGTTCTAAAAATTATATAATATTCAATATATTAAATATTTCTTAACTAATATTTTTTTTAAAGGGTATATAATTTTTATTTTATTCAAGTCAAGAAAATGAGAACTGAGAAAGATAGGGAGGGATGAGAAAACTCAAGAAAAATGTTTATGTTTAAATTTCCTGATTTGGGTGAGAAGAGAGGGAGGGATAAGGTGACTCAGCCTTACTAAAAAGAAGATATGTAATTTTTATTTTGTTGTTTTGAGTAATTATATTTTTTTTCCTATAATATGTCTGTTTTTTCATAAAATGATAAGACATTTGAAGTCTTTTGTTCTGCAGCTTAAATATTAAATAGTATGAGTCTTTTTCTTTTAAGTTCGTCTAACTATTTTTTTCACAGCTCAATGAGAATATTTGTAATAATATTTCTGACACTCAAGTTAGTGTTTGGTTATTGGAACTTCAATAATAAAAATATATTATACATATTTTTGTACTTATTATGTCTCTTTATTTATAGATAAACATCTGACATAATCTTTATACTATTAATTCAAATGTTGTGATATGTCAGCTTCAATAACAAAGTTATATTATGTATACCTTTGTACTTATTGTGTCTTTTTCTTTTATAGGGTGAATATTTGACACAACATTTTATATCATTGATTCAGATGTTGTGACATATTAACTTTTACAGACTGTGCTTGTCAGAGGATGCTTGTGAGTTGGTGTTTGGCAGATTATCTCTTGATCAATATGTTGTCATTATTATGACTATTCAGAGATTGATTTCATTATTACTACTCTGAGATTCATTTGGATACTCCTGACATATTCAATTATTAGATAATATAAATGATTAAAGGATAACATGATCAATTCTACATTAAAGCATAATCAGTTATGAATAGATTATGTGTTGTTTTTAATTAATTATGTCTCCTTTGAAGAAATATATTTTTATTGTTTTATTTTTTATTTGGTTGAAAACTATATGTATTTTGTAGCATTAATTATTAAAATTAAAAAACTAAAAACATCTTTAAAAGTATAATTTATTAATTATTTAATTATAGATTTAAAGAGTTAGATGGATTAGTAATAATTTATATGATTAAAAACATGTAGTTAACTTTAGAGGTTTATTTGATATTATAGGAATATATTTTTAATCTTATCAGTTTCAAAAGTCAATATGGTTACATTTTAGAGTTAAGAGTCAAATATTTACCTCACTATGTAACTAATGTGAATGATTTTGAAAGACATATAAGTACTAGTAATTTTACAATTTTCTTTTAGTATTTATATTCACTGGCAATGAGATAAAATTGATATATAAATCTACATTTTCAGATTTAATAATTTTTTTTAATGTCATTATCTATTTATTTACTTAGTTGTATTATTAATAAAAATTCTATCATGTCTCCTATTTTAAAAAGTGTGATTATTTGTTATCCAAACTTGATTTAACTTTTTTATTAATAGAGGATCAAATTTAACAAAATAAATAATAAAGAAAAACACTCTTTCTTGCTTATTATTTAATTACTATTCGAATACAATTTACATACATATTATAAAATAAACTACAAAAATATTAATAATCTCTATTATGTTACACTTATTTTTATTTTTTTGTCACATCAATTCAAATTACTACAAATCTTTATATCACTTTCGACTCAAGTTCACTGGCTTTCATTTCATTCAAATAATCACTTTGGATTCATTTTTTTTTATTTTCTTTATTTTCCAACCCACTCGAATCCAAACAAAGTATGATAGGTAAAATGTAAAATAGACCAAACATATATTTTTACACCATATATAGTGGATACCATCTTAACTTTATATATAACCAATGACCTATTAAAAATCTAGAACAACTCTTAAATTAAACATAATATCAAAATACAAAAACTATTTTGCTATGTAAGGAAAGAAACTTATTCAACCCTTTGTAAGACGATAAATTCAAAGGTGACGATCCTCCTTCTCTCTTTTAAGCCCACCACCTCGTAATTAGTTTTGCAAATTATTTAAAAACTATTTTTCACACAAAAGCAACTCCCTTCACCAAATTGGCCTTCATTCTCACTTATCTCGATCCAAAAAAAATTCTCACTTATCTCGTATCCATTCTTCAATGTTACCCACATTTTATTTTCTTCAAAACTAAGAACAGCCTATGATGTTTTTATCCCTTTATGTATTTTTGCTACAACTAACAAATGATGAAAGTGATATCCACACTCCTGAAAACAAAAAAATTCAAACACTCTGTTGCATGAAATTAAAATCATTTTTTTCAGAGGAGTTAAAAATCAACAAAACTATATATATTTTATTTAGTTATTTGAGACCATAGTACCACGCTCAATCAATGACAGCTGCTTTCCCCTTAGTCAAATGGATATTATTGTAATTGAGCATCTTTATAAAAAGGTGAAGAAGTTGCAGCAATCTGAACAGCATATTTCAGAAGTAAGACTTGACAGTCCCAACCAAAAAATTATATGGTTTTCTTGGGTTTATATTTTAGGTTTAAGTTAATTACTGGCACCTTGGGCAGACAAAAATGACAGAGAAGAGATTAAATTAAGAAGGTTAAAAAAAGGTAAAAATATCAGCGATTTAGTTTAAGAAAAATAGAGTAAAAGATTTTAAAAAATATAATTTTATATGTAGTTTTATTTTTCTCCCTTTAATCCAATACAGTTGATATGCATTCAATATAATTGATTATTGTTTATGTTATTATCACGAATTTAATTAAAAATTACATTAAATTAATTTTTTTAAATAAAATATAATATAATAATAGATTTTTTTACGAGTGAAGTTTATATAAAACTTTGAAAAATACAGATGATATTTTCAACTTTGAAGTTTATTTTATGTTCCTAATTTGAGAATGGTGTTGTTGTTATTGGCTTTTTATTTGGTCAACAGCAAGGAAGGCAAGTAGGATGTTATACAGAATAAACTTTTATAGTTTCTTCAATGTACAAAATAGCCTTTTAATTTATGTTTCTTTAATAAATTTGAGATAATGGAAACATATCTCGTATTCAAGGGTTTAAAACTCTAAATAATGAATTGATTGGACACAACTACTAATCATTTACATTATCATAATCTATATTTAAACACAATAAGTAAAACTCAAAACACCTGTATTAGGTGATTTGTGATTATTTAAAGTAATCAGTTAACCAGTGAGAAAATAAATATAATATAGAAGGGAATTAAAAGTTATAAAAAACAAATAAAACATGAAGATTTATATTTGTTCAATTTAGTAGTATCGACAAAAAAAATAATCATTAATTTAATATATAATTACTTTTCCTTACTTAGTTTGATTTGCTAGAATTCAACTATAACTCCTTTAACCATAAAAAATTAATACTTTAACTTGTTCAGTTATTAAAAAAATTCTATTGTTTAATTTCCCACATCCTCATGAAACGGAGAAAAAAAAAAAAAAAACACAATCAACTACAAAAAGAACGAATAACCGAAATCAACATTTTGACTTACCTGCCTTAATTGTAAAAATACAAAGAATTAATTTTGAAATTTTAAAAGAACGGAAAAGACATGTAAGTCTAAGAGATGAATTATTAAAATAAATAAATAAATTATTTGAGTTTATTTATAAACATTTTTCGAGAGATTTATTTATTATTTATTTAATTTAGAATCACATATCTTAACCTATATAATCAGGGCGTCATAAACTATGAAATAAAAAATAAAGAGTTTGCAACGAAAATAAACTCTAAAAACAATCGTTGGTTTCAAATAAACTTTTCAATAATTTGAAATTGAGATCATTCAGGTGTGTAAAATAACGTACAGAAATTTGTGACATATTTTTATACTGTATATTAAAATAAGTAATTTAAAAACCGATACTTTAACTTTATTTTATTTCCAATATTATCTATGATTTACATGATATTTTAAAAATTGTTAAAATGTTTCAATAATCTCGAATTATAACATATTTCTCTTCATTTGTATATTTAATGTTTTGAAATTTCAATCTTTCTAAAGTTATTTTATTTCCCTTTTAAAGAAAAGAATAATATTATACCGATACTATTATACACTGTTTTTGTCTTTTTTTTTTCAAATGAATTTTAAGACAGTAGAAATAGTCTAGGGGAGTGAATAGGATAACCTTTGCATTCTTAACATAAGGTTCATGTATATGGTGAAAGGAATAAATGATGCAAAGAAAAATAAATTAATGGGGTCATGTGAAAACAGTGATGTGGAGGTACATACATTATTCTCTCTTTCTCCCTCTCCATTTTAAATTTCCTTCTTTCCATGAATTACAATGTAAGTTAAAGATAAACCAAATCATTAACTCCAATTCCATTTAATTTAGGACAAAACAATTTAAATGAATGAAAAACCTGTTTCCTTTCAAAGAATAAAATCTTTGAATTATTATTAGGGATAGGTTTATATTGTCTCCAACATCAAAATCTATAGATTAGAGGAAGAAAATTATATATTGTTGGTTGAAAAGTTGAAAACAGAAACAGACAATGTTTCTGTTTTTTTAGAAAAATAAAAAACACAAGATCTATAGCTAATTATGTAGGATATGTTTTTCTTAAATAAATGAGTTACTTACCGGCATTGGCAATTATGATCCAAGTAAACAAACTTTCAATTATTAAAATAGTAAAAAAAAATCCTTGAAGATTTGTGTGATTTAACTGAGAAGTCTTAAAATTGAAGATTAAGATAGAGGGTTTTTATTTCCATTTAAAAACATATTGAAAGATTGTCATTGTTGGTAAAAATAAAGATTATGTGCAGTGACAAAAAATAGGTACAGTTCACAGCAATAATTAGCTATTGATTTTTTTAGAAGAAAGTTAGTTCACACCAGTTGTTAAAACTTAAAAAAAAAAAGATATAGAAAGAAAGGTTTAGCCGGCTATAAATTGCAGTTACGCGTGGCATAGTTTGGTCCTTCATCCTTAGCCGAAATATTTGAAATGAATGAAAAGGAACAAAACTGGTTTCTTTATGGAAAATGGATCAAAATCCATTATTATTATTATTACATGTTAAGAAAATACTAATATTTATTGATTAATATTTAAGATACAGAGAAAATAATCCGTTGCATTGCATTTACCCCTCTGTGTGTGCCCACTGAAAAAAGAAATAAAATATATGATATCATGAAAGGGACCTCACCAAATCAAAAGTACACCAACCAAGGCAAGCAAATTTACCTCAAAGAAACCCCAAGGGACACTCTCGTCTTTCCACAAGATCCCTTAACTCACTCTTCGTAATTTGAAAAAAAAAAAAGTTTGTGAAAAAAAAAATAATGATAATAACAATAAAAATAATAAAAAAATAAAAAGAGAGAAGAAAAACGCGAAGAGGAACACGCTTAACGTCCAAATTTATTATTAATATTATATTTTTGTGTGTTAGTGTGTAGTTGAAGGAGAAGAAGAAGAGAAGGTGGTACCGCCTTCAATTCTCTCTCTTCTTTCTCTCTCCTATTCTGGTCCTCATCATCATCTTATACCTCTTCTTCCACCTCCATAACACTCATTCACCACTTGTGAGAAACCCATTAATATCACACACACCCACCTACATCCTGACATGTTTCTCTGAGAGACTCAATCCAAGATCGAACCTTGTTGTGTTAGAAGACTCTGGGTGTCTGTCTTTTTCCTTAATTTTTTTTTATTAATTTCTCCGATGAGGAAGGGAAGAGGAGGGGCTGCGTCGGTGGTCACGGCGGCGGCTGCGGCCGCCAATGGATCCCTTTTAAAGGAGCCCCGGTACCGGGGTGTCAGAAAGAGACCGTGGGGGAGGTTTGCGGCGGAGATCAGAGACCCGTTGAAGAAAGCCAGGGTTTGGCTTGGAACCTTCGATTCTGCCGAGGAAGCTGCTCGAGCCTACGACGCCGCCGCTCGGACTCTCCGAGGTCCTAAGGCCAAAACAAATTTCCCTCTTTCACACCCTTTTTGCTATCCTCACCCCACCACCAATCCCCTCTTCTTCCACGACATCAACCACAACAGCAACCTTAACAACCCTCAGAGACCCACTTCAAGTGGCATGAGTAGCACCGTCGAGTCCTTCAGCGGGCCCCGTCCTCCGACTGCCGCCGCCACTTCCGCGACGCCGTTTTTGACCACCACGCGGAGATACCCGCGCACTCCCCCTCTCGTCCCCGAAGACTGCCATAGCGACTGCGACTCTTCCTCCTCCGTCGTCGACGACGGTGACAACATCGTCTCCTCGTCGTTCCGCCCTCCCCTGCCCTTTGATCTCAACGCGCCGCCGTTTGACGATGCTGCTGCTGCTGCCGATGACGATCTCCGCTGCACCGCGCTCTGTCTCTGAACGTGCTGTGATGGTTTTAAATTTCTGATTTTTTTTTCACCCTTGATTTTTTTGTTATTGCTGCGCGGAACAAATTATAATGATGATCAGATGTAAGATTATGGTAATATGATCTTAGTTCTGTGAGAGGGAGATTCCGTGATTGGGTGTATTTTCTTCCTTTAAAATTTTATTTAGGAGAAATATTGAATGAGAAAAAAAAAAAGTAATTATGAATTATGATATGTTTGTCCAAAGTTTAATTTGCTAGTATCAAATGCTGTTGTGTATGCATTGTTTCCTACTGATCCGTGTTACCGTTTTCTCTGTCTCGGCTGTGTATTGTAGTCCTAGTTATGAAAATCATATTGCTCTAACTTAGATTTGGTTCATTTCAGTTTCATTGGCTATTTTTTTTGTCACTCTTTGTCTTGGTTTGGTGGATTTCCAGTGTTAGAAATTATGTTCTTTCCAACCCCAATGATTTTTTGTTGGATTATAAGTAGATTTTTTTATGGCCTTTGGAGCAGTGAAGGGCTATGTTGGGGTTTTTATTTTGATTTTGTTCCTTATTACCTGTGTGACGAACGGGGTAAGAAAGAGAGGTGTTTGGCGAGTGATAATTTGTTGTTTTGCCTTTTCTTGTTTTGGGAGCAATTGCAACAGGAAAAGAACTATGATTTTGCCTCCGATGGCACTCAAGCTGTTTGGCAGCGTGGGTTATTTAGATCTAGGTGTGAATGATTAGCTTAGGAGGGAGAAATATGGTTTCTTTTCTCTTTCTTTTAGGGTGCTGTCCTTCTTGCAAATACTCACTTGTTGCAACGTTGTGTAAGAAAAGAATCAATGCGTCGATTAAGGATTTTGTTTTTATCAAGCCATAACCAGCATATCGCTAAATTTCAGCACATCATTACGGTTAGGATAAGAAAAAAAAAAGAGGCTTTTATATATAGTTTTATTTTTTTGATTTTTTTATATAATTTTTTTCTGGTCTCAAAAGAAGGGTAGTGGAATACGGTGTTAGAAGTTTGAATGATGAAGGGTCGGGTTAGGTCACCTTGTCCTGTGATGGAGCTATACTATTGGCTTATCTTGGGCATGGTGATCCAAAGGTGGTGTTTAGGAAGAAAGAAAATGGGGTATTGTTGCAGAGTCCTACCCCACTTACTGAAATGAACGTGACTCATCTAGAAGCCACGCAGAAGGTAGGTTGTTTCTGTTTTCATTTTCATTGCATAGGGATACAATACAATAGCATCACAAGATGCAATGTTAGAGGAAAAGAAACGTTTATGAAAGTCAACGCATAAACCAATGCCAGCTTAAACACGCACTACACCGTGTGAGGTGACCCTTCTCATTATTTTCCTCTATAATTCATGCATTGCGAATTGATTCTCACACAACATGAATTAGTGAGAGATTAAAGGGTTTAGATTTTGTTAAGGTTTTTAATCATAAGGGGAAGTAAGAAAAAGTTTGATCTTGTTAAATATTATGGTAGGGTGATAATATAATGGAGTAGGGTTTCGTGAACGGGTAGTCACGGAAACTAAAACTAGAATGAATTATTGATATGAAAAGAATGGATTTGGTGATGTTGTGGTATTGTGATTAGAGTTGGAGGCAAGGGTAGGTATATGAATTTGATAATAGGAAGTGTTATAGAGGTGGACCACGTCTTGGTTGGGTACATTTTTGTGAAGGTTGAACAACTATGTGCCTCCTTTGTTTGCTCCACTATTGTCTTACCTTCAAAATTGGGGAGAGGGTAAGTGGGGAATTAAGTGTGTGAATTGTGGTCCACAATCCCTCCATTTCCAACATTATATGCTCTTGCTTAAAAAAACAACTAAGTGGGCCGATATACTTGTCCCACTGCCCATTTTCAAGCCCGTGACATTCTCCAACACTCAACGTTAAGTCCACCTCACAACATAAAATTACTTACAGTCATCAAAACAGGTTAAACACTATCACTTGGAAAATGCAATTTTTTTACCATGTCAAATGTGCATTAGTGTGCAAAACACTGTTTATGAATGTGACTAAGATTAATGCCATGGACAATGGATAGTTGGGGACATCCAAAATGTTATGGATATGAGGTAACTACTCAATTCATCTTCAATTGTTGTGCATCACAATTTTTTTGACAATTGTATTTTCATACATCACATGGTGTTTTAAAAAAGACTAAATACAAAACAAAAACAAATATTCATTAATTTTTTTTATATAACTTATATCCTTTTTGTTTAAAAAGATGTTAAAAAAAAATATACATAGTATATATTATTAGTGTAATTGCTAAAAGATTGTTTAGCTCAATGAATACTTAAATACAGCTGTATGAAATTTAAATCGAAAAGTCTATGTAATTCGAAAAAAAATATTTGTTATAATTCCTAAATATTGTCGTCTATTTTTTTAATTACTCATCAAACTCTGCTCGTGGTTATTTAATACATAATCGTGTTTGTGTGGTAATGGTTTTTCCGATTTCAACAAGGTTCATTTTATCATTATCGTTACTTACTCAAGAAATCGTTAACATTATTTAACAAAATGAGATATTGTTTTTCATTTCAATGAACAAATGCTCCACCCTCTTAACAATGATTGAGAATAAATAAAACATTTTTTCGTTAAATCAGAAACAATTTTCCCTTTTTAAAATGAGACTCTAAAAATTCTGTTCTGTTTGACCACACACTGTGTATAAATAATATGGTGATGACTTTTCAATAAATCTAGAGTAAACCTTTCAAAAAGTGAATTCAATTTAATTTAATCTGGTAAAGATTTTCCCACTCTATCTCAAGCTAATATATGACTTTGATTTTCCAAATTTATTACTTTTAGACTCTATTTATATCTATCTACCATGTGACTTAGATTTTTATTAGTATAAGGAGATAATATTATTTAAGGAAAGAAAACATGATTTATATAGGAACGTGCACCAGTTATTCTTAATTGTATAACACCCTCGTAGAATGGCGGGGAAAGACGTGTACAATTACCCTTGTTATGAAATATATTTTTTGACTGTATATTATATGCAAATTAACAATTTTTTAATTTTACTTTTAAAGCATTTATTTCTTAAGTGAAAGAAAAGAAATAACAATTAATTTTAAAGACTACACTAAAGACTAACTCCATGTTTTTAGCCAGTCATATACTATAATTTGACTATATATAATTATTATATGAAAGATAAGATTAAATATATGAAACAGAAGATTAAATACTCAAAAGTTAATAGATAATTCTATATATTTAAAAAACCTTATTATTATAAAATTTGTTTTCATCGTAGAATTTGCCTTTAAGTCTACTTATTATAAAATATTATTTAACATTTGTTCTCTGATCATTTCAATATCCATTCTATATAGTTAAATATTAAATAGAAGGTAGTAGAGAAAGAATAAACTTTAACACTGATTCAATAACCAATGTTAAAGTTACAATTTACAGCAAGATATGACATTGAAAGTAAATAAATATACTTTTTAAATGAAATGCTTATTTTGGAGGTAAAAGAAAATACAATTTATAGACACAAATTAGAATCTCACACAAAATATAATAAAAAAGTATATTACATAATCATTGAATAATAAATGATATCCTTGAATATAGAGAAACATAAAAACAATCATAAGTAATTTAAGAAAAGTTATAGAAACCTTTTTAAAATAGTGCACACTGTGAAAACTTTTTAAATGACATAATTTTTCATTCAGATATTTGATTTTAGCAAGTGTGATGACTATTTTGGATAACTTTTTAAGATCTACATGTGACAAAAAAAAAAAAAAAAAAAAAAAACAAAGAAACTTTAGTGTATATTTGTTACTTTGACAAG
>Ga0209489_100242_pt1 | contig 92383 bp, 55 predicted proteins | sample SiratrowhiteBW_FD_187527 | JGI IMG/M metagenome (GOLD analysis project Ga0209489, IMG submission 187527) | Root nodule microbial communities of legume samples collected from California, USA - Siratro white BW (SPAdes) (version 2) | ecosystem: Host-associated > Plants > Roots > Nodule | place...
GGTTTTATATTTGTTAATTGTTTGAACCTCTGTAGATTGCATTCTAAGTTTCTTTAAAGAATTTGTATTCTCACATTGAAAAGCAAGTTTGCGAAAAGATTTAAAAAAGAGTTCAATTCACCCCCCCCTCTTGAACTTAGGCCAAATACTTACTTTAACATAGTATATAATATCCTATACAGAGTACAATCTAACATAATAGCTTGTAGAAATGATAGAGTAAAACCTGCACCTATTATTGAGAAGTTAAGTTGCCAATTAGGAATCCAATAGCTTGAACAAGATAAAGAGTAACTAGCATAATGCATAAATGAATGTTCCCCTGAACACCATACGAGAAGCAGTACTACAGGAAGCATGTTTCCTGGATCTTATCCACCTTCCTTGGCCGGGACGGTCTCAGCCTGGGGCTGACCCCGCACTCTGATCCAGCTACCATCAGAACATCGGGCACAACACTGAAGAGTGTACAAAGGTCAGGGACCTCATTGAGGAGCTCATCCAATTTGGTGCCTTAGCCCGCTTTGTTTAGAAGGGGCGCCAGTTCCGAGAAGGGCCAAGAGACTTCGGGGCCCGTGGAGGAAGAGGCGGTGGACGAGGTCGAGGCAGGCGCCGAGGGCGTTACGGTCCCGAAGAGGAAAGAACAAAAGAACAAAGAGCTGAAGACAGAGAGGCACGCCAGGACCCGAATATGGCGACAGGGTCTATCAACATGGTGGAGATCCAATTTGGATCCGTAGGGAACCCTCACCCCCATCCAAGCACACTGAAGAAATCAAGCGTCGAGCCTCCCATTCAATTCGGTACAGTCGGGACGATTGCGGGCGGCTTTGCGGGAGGGGGTTCGTCTAGCTCTTCCCGAAAGCGACATTACAGGAACATCAACTCGGTTAGCTATCTACCACCCCGTTCGCAATCCACAATCACCTTATCGGATTCGGATTTCTCAATTAACGATCCGAATCAAGATGACCCAATGGTGGTGACAGCGACGATAGCGAATTGGAGGGTGCATAAAATCTTTATCGACCAAGGAAGCTCGGCGGAAGTATTCTATTGGTCAACCTTTAAAAAGCTCAAGATACCCGAGTCTTCTATCCAGGCATACTCCGAGCCCCTTCTCGGTTTTGCTGGACAGAAGGTGCATTCTCGGGGGTTTATCGACTTGCTAACAACCTTTGGAAGGGGACAGGCCTACAGAACACTGACGGTCCGTTACATTCTGGTAGATGCAGATACGGCTTACAATGTGTTGATCGGACGAAGAACGCTGAATCAGCTTGGAGCAATCGTCTCCACTCCCCATATGGCCATGAAGTTCCCCGCGTCAAACGGAGAGATAATAACGGTGAAGGCCGACCCAAAGGAGGCTAGACAATGCTATATGCAGAGCCTTAGGGTTGTTCCTTATACCCTGAGGACCACGATGGAAGGGCAGGTGGCCCAAGCCGTAGGAAAGCCGTCCCCAGAAACAACTGAGTGCAATAACGTGGAGTCAGCATCGACACTTGTTTTGACGGACAAAAGCCAAGAGTACGGGGAGATCGACCTGGATCCGAGAGCCGAGTTTGAAGAAAATTGACCAACTTTTGGTGAACCTTTGACAACAGTTACAATAAGTGTAGACCAACTCCGTACCGCAAGGATTGGGCTCGCCTCGAGTTGAGAAATCAGAAAAGAGTTAGAACGAGTTCTACTGGCCAATGCAGATCTCTTCACCTGGAGCACCGCAGACATGCCGGGAATAGATCTGGACTTCATGTGCCACCAGCTAGCACTCTTACCGCAGGCAAAACTGGTTGCACAGCGGAAGAGGAAGATGGGAGAGAAACGACGCACCGCGGTAGAGTCGGAGGTATCCCAACTTACTAAGGCAGGGTTTATTAGAGAAGTCATCTACACCACCTGGCTCGCCAACGTGGTAATGGTGAAGAAGGCCAGTGGGAAGTGGCGGATGTGTGTCGATTACACTGATTTGAACAAAGCCTGCCCGAAGGATACATATCCATTACCAAACATCGACCGACTGGTGGACGGAACTTCAGGACACGAGATGTTGAGTTTTCTTGGTGCTTACTCGGAATACAACCAGATACGGATGTACCCTCCAGATGAGGAGGCAACGACATTTATGACAGAACAGTCTAATTTCTGCTACCGGGTAATGCCATTCGGGCTCAAAAACGCGGGTGCCACCTACCAACGCCTGATGGATAAAATATTCAACGACTTGCTTGGGAAGACCATGGAAGTATATGTTGACGACATGGTGGTCAAGTCCCAAAAGGTCGAACACCATTCGGCAGATCTATAGTCGGTCCTTGCGAGAGTCAGGAAGCATGATCTGAGACTTAATCCAGAAAAGTGCGTCTTCGAAGTCGGTGAAAGTAAGTTTCTCGGTTTTATGATTACGCAAAGGGGAGTTGAGGCCAACCCCGACAAATGTGAAGCCATCCTGGGAATGCGGAGCCCGACTTGCGTGAAAGAGGTACAATAGCTGAATGACAAGTTAGTAGCATTATCTAGGTTTCTGCCAAATCTGGCTGAAAAGGCGAAACCGCTCTTCAAATTGCTCAAAGGAGCAAAAACCTTTGAATGGGATACAACCTGTGAAAGCATGTTCCAGCAAATAAAAAAAGACTTGTCAACTTTGCCAGTACTAGTAAGTCCCCCACCACAGACTCCTTTACATATATATCTGGCCGTGGCACAGACGACCATCAGTGCAGTCCTAGTATATGAAAAGGGCACGGAACAGAGTCCAGTTTATTTCACAAGCAGGACTTTACAAACAGCGGAAGAGCGATATCAGGTGGTGGAGAAGTTGGCGCTAGCATTAGTATTCTCGACTAGAAGGTTACGACACTATTTCCGCAGCCACCAACTGACCGTGAAAACCAACTACCCCATCAAGCAGATTTTGCAGAGGCCCGAGCTGGCTGGAAGGATGATGCCATGGGCTTTCGAGCTCTCACAGTTCGGCGTACGATACGAGGCTAGAGGTCCAATGAAAGCCCAGTTCCTGGCGGATTTCCTCACCGAGTTACCACCGATTGTTGAAGAAAAAACTGTTTGGCTACTAAGCGTAGACGGTTCCTCAAACAGGAAGGGAAGCGATGTCGGTATCATCTTGGAAGGACCCGGAGAGGTGGCGGTATAACAATCTATCCGATTCGGGTTTGACACTTCCAACAATCAAGTCGAATACGAAGCCCTGATAGCAGGATTGAGACTAGCAAGAGACTTGGGTGTAAAGAATCTCAAAATCCAGACCAATTCACAGCTAATAGCAGGGCAAATGAATGGCGACTATCAGGCACGAGAGCCTCTCCTCGAAAGATACTACCACGTGGCAAAAAACCTAACCCTCCATTTCGATGAAGCCAGCATTGTTCACAGGACGCTAATGCAAGAGGTACTGTATGCGCCTAGCTGGAATCCGGAGGATGTCTTCGAGATCCGGAACGAAGGGGATAATTTGATGACACCCATCTTGAATTTCTTGATTCACGATACGCTTCCCGAGAACGAGGCGGAAGCAAGAATGGTAAGAAGACAAGTGGCCTCTTACACTGTGGTTAGCGGAGAACTGTTCAGGAGAGGATTCTCCATTCCTCTACTAAAATGTCTAGATCCCAGGCAAGCCTGAATACGTCTTGGCCGAATTACACAAAGGGATATATGACATGCATTCGGGTACCAGATCAATGGCGGTCAGAGTGCTGAGGGCTGGATATTACTGGCCGACGATCAAAAAAGACGCCGAGAGTTTCACCAAAAGGTGCCAAGAATGCCAGCAATTCGGGGCCGTCTTTAACACGTCTCCTGAGGAGATACACCAGACTTGTTCTCCATGGCCTTTTAGCCGATGGGGAGTGGATATTTTAGGACCATTCCTGTTGGCAAAAGGACAAGTAAAATTTCTCATCGTAGCCGTCGATTATTTCACCAAATGGATAGAGGCCGAGCCTATTGCGACTATAACGACACATAAGGTACAAAACTTCCTGGGGAAGCATGTCATTTGCCGCCACGGCCTATCCCACAACGTGGTAACAGACAACGGTAGACAATTCACGGACCGCCACCATGAGCAATTCTTCAAGGGACTCGGGATAAAGCACCTGGTAACAAGTGTCGAGCACCCGCAAACGAATAGACAGGCGGAGGCCGCCAACAAAGTCATACTGAGCGAGCTAAAGAAGAGGCTGAGCCAACTTAAAGGGTTGTGGGCCGAAGAAATCCCGAGTATCCTGTGGGGCTATCACTGTACGCCCCAATCCTCGACCAAGGAGACCCCTTACCGACTGCCATACGGAACCGATGCAATGATACCTGTCGAACTCGAAGAAGCTTCATGGAGACGAGAGCACTTCGACGAGCAAAGTAATGGTGACAACCTTCGTGCCGACTTAGACATGGTGCAGGAAGTGCGCGAAGAAGCTAGGATTCGGGCAGAAGCCGCCAAGCTCAGGGCGACCAGAAGGTACAACACCCGGGTACGAAGAAGAGCCTTCCAGAAAGGGGACTTGGTATGGCAGAAAGTCGGAGAAGCCTGTCGTGAACGACAAGAAGGCAAATTAGCAGCAAATTGCGATGGCCCCTACCGGGTGACCGACACATTCGGTAATGACGCCTATAAGCTTGAAGAGTTGAGTGACAAACCTGTACCCAGAACGTGGAACACTACTCATTTGAAAATGTATTACAGTTAAACCGTTATGGGGTACTCTTTCCTTGACTTGGATTTTTTCCCTAAGGAGGGTTTTGCCAAGCAAGGTTTTAACGAGGCCCACGAATAAAGTCAATAAATTCGGTTTACAATTCAACAAATATTATTTTATGCGCATTTTCTTTTACCATACATGAATAAGGTGACCTCGAGTGGCAACTTGACACCATAACTAGCAAAGTAGCATATAAAGCGGGTTAACGAATGAGAGTCATAACCCAGGAACTAAGTCAAAATCGGGTCAACGAAGGAAAAACATGACCTAAAAGCCAAGTCAGAAGTGCTTGGACTATAAGTCGGGTTAATGAATGCGAGTCATAACCTAGAAGCTAAGTCGACAACTGGTTAACAAAGACAAAAGTACTTGGACCACAAGTTGGGTTAACGAAGCAAAACCGTGCCTTAAAAAACAAGTTAAGCCAAAAAGTCGAGTTAGTTGTACCCAAAAGAGACAAATCGGGTCAACGAACAAACAATAATACTATAAACGGCCATATTAAGGTACGACTCAAGACGGAAAGTTAACAGTCAGGAAATCAAACTACATATACTCGAGTTCTGAAGTCGCATACATGGTTGATCATATTGTCAAAATACATCAAATATAAAAAACATAAAATCCTTATCAGGAAGCAGAATCCCCGTCGGGTTGCTCGTCGTCCCTGTCTATGTCAAAGCTAGACGGATCGATGTCGGGAGCGAGTAGAAGGGCCTGCTTCATTGCCTTGAAAAAGCCATCTTCGTAGATCGCGCACAGGTCTGTTCAAGCTCGAATTTCTCGACTTCCAGGGCGGATTCTTTCTTGGCCATCTCATCCCTCACCTCGGCCACCTGCACCTCCGTTGCCGCCAGCACTTCACCTGCCCGGGATAATTCCGCCTCGCGACGCTCGCAAAAACCTTGGAAATGAGCGACTCAAGCCTCCTTGTCCACCAGCATCGCATCTCGGGAGGTGATAGTCTGATTCAACGTCTCGACCTCCTGCTCCAACTCAGCCTTGGACTTGGTAAGATCCTCAATTTTTTGCTCTAAGTCCCAAAGTCATCCGCGCAGATCAACCCTGACTTCAGCAGCTCGCCTGTGATGCTGCATAAGAGCCAGGCACTTGGCCAACATAACGCTGCCAGCCTCGAAACATCCCACCTCACCTACCTTGGACATCAACTCGGCATCGTAGGGATACACACCGGTCAAGTCTTTCGCCTTGCGCTCCACATGCCAGTTGGACTGCACTCCAAGGTAGGTGATGCTGAGATGGTCTAGGCGAATGGAGGGACCTGGGCCTCGAGACGACTGACCCGCAGAGGAGGATGGTATATGTGCCGCCATGTCAGTGAAGGTTGGCTCCCCACGGCGTGCTGGAGAACCGAGACCACATCAGGGGACCCGTCCAGGTTGATCACTTTTGGATTGACCTCTTTGGCCAGGCTGGCGCTGGAGGGATCAATCTCAGTGGATGGGACGGTAGGCTCAATCGGCAGGGACTGGACCTCGGGAATGGGAGAGGACGGCACCTCGGGATTGCGATCGGCGTGCTCGGGTTCCGGAGCGTCTATCGGCAGGGACTGAGAATCCGAAGAGCCTGGGGGATCCCCACGTTTCTTCTTCTTGACAGCCTGCAGCTCGGCGGCTAGATCCCATCGGCCACCGACTCGAGCACATAGTTTTTTCATGTCGACGCTATGACCCATAATCTCTGCAATACAGAAACAAAGCTAAGTAATTTATTCATATAAGTATGCATGCACAGAAGCATATACCTATAAATAAGGCGTCAGGATCTTCGACATGGGAAGACAGAGAATCGCCCGAGTATTGAGAGGACGACGAAGCTGTCTGATTGCATCGATAGCTTCTTTCTCCTCGGGGGTAAGACGGTGGTCGGGACGAGGCGAAAACCGGGTTGATTTCTACCAGTACAATGGGAACCGAGGAGAATGATTGGAGTGGAAAAAAAGGCGTTTCTCCTTATCCCCAGGATGACAGCAAAGTTTGAAAGCCTTAGTCTTAAAAAATTTGTACGAGGAATTGTACAGCGAAAACAAAGGGGTACCGTGACTAGCGGTTAACGACACCTAGCCCACAAGTTTGCCGATTTTCATTTGGTAAAAATATGTGAACACACTCAAGGAAGGCTCAAAACCAAGGTGGCTACAGACTAACTCTAAACACCTCATGAAAGCCCAACTGTTTGGATGCAACTGACTCGGGGCTATGTTCATCAGACTCAACATTCTGGCCTCAAAGTCGGTCAAAGGGAAAGTCATGGAGTATTCCTTAAACATAAACTCATATACATAGGAAAAATCATAGCTTTCGGCTCTCGGTTTCATATACACTCGCTCCCGAGCCCGACAGGGTTTTGCCACCTCATAGTCCAAAACCGAATCCTCACAAACCGGGTAAACAGATACAAATTGATCTAATTTATCCCTAGTGTCAAAAACAGAAGCGTGCTTATCTACATCACCGTGCACCCAAGAATACTCAGGATCAGTTATCGAGGGACCCTTAGCTCTCTTCGACATGGTAGAGGGTCCAGGGTTCCCCATCAGTGGTTTGGGGTTTTTCCTCTTCCTAGGGAAAGGAATAGCGTGCGACGCATGAGCGTCTGGTCCAAGAGCCGTCGCAGAAGACGTGGACTCACTAAAGGCCGAGGGAGTGCGTTCGGAGGAGCTCGCTTCCCCCATAGGAACGACCTCCCTATCCAACATTGGCCTACAACTATCAGAGGAAGCAGAAAAAGAGGAAGAGGAAGCCATGAGCGTACCTAGTGGAGGAGTAGTTTGGTGAAGTGAAGAAGTAAGTAGGCGCGCATAGAAGAGGAAGCGATTGCCCGAGTTAGCTGAAAGGAGTTGATGAAAGACGAAGAGGGAAAGTCTCTGTTTCATTTAATATGATGCACCCGAGAGCGGACGAGCGCGATCGCGCCACGTCACGCGAGACCACGTGGCTCTTTTCCATTTAATGCGAGGTGCGACAACTTAAAACTTAGCGCGCGAAGAGTGGGGCCCCGCCTCACATCGAGCAAAAAAGGTTAAGGTGGGACCACCTCGACACCTATCATCAAGTCGGTTTAGTGAGCAGTCCATTCACTAGCATCACGAACTCGGGGGGCTTATGTACCTACTCTGAATCAAGCCCAGGTTCGCCCGTTTCACACCAGGCCCAACCCACTGTCAATCAGAATTAAGTAACATATATCCTAATTGATACTGGTTGATCCGAAAATGATAATTCGTAATCCTAGACCCCTAAAATCATTATGACGAAATATCATGTCATTATCAGGCAAATATTCGGTCTTTAATGTCAAGGCCCTATAAATACAATTCAGGTTTCACAGGAAGTATCATCTCTTATTCCATCCTTACACTGTTATACTATTTTCTTTCATACACACCTAAACACTCTTACTGACTTGAGCGTCAGAGAGTCTTCTGCAGGTGGACTACCCTTCGGTTCAGAAGCGGGAAGTGATTCATAGGCCGATCTCAACACGGGAGACGAGTCGAACTCAGGTTGGGTAAGAACACAATGGGCTGATGAGATGGGTGTTGGGGGGAAGTTCACAATGGGCCTAAAGCCCATTACGACACCAACAAGTGTGCACACTCAAGTTATATAGGCCAACGTAGCAGCTGTGGTGACGATGCAACGTTGGGAGCTGAATCATGTTATGATGCTAGACGTGAAGTTGGCTCTTGTGACGAGGCAAGGAGTGTTATGGGTACATGTGATGGGGCTGGTTGCGTAAGCCAGTGTTAATGTAAATGGGAAGGGAAGTGTTAGACTTCCCCTTGTTGGGCGTAAGTGCTAGTGATGAGATGGCTACTCAATTGACGTTTGGTATGCGTGAAGGTGGATCCACTTTCTGAAGTAGTGTGAAATTGAATGTGGGGCTTCATAAAATAACCACGTAGGTGCTGGACAATGCTTGGTAGGGGCGGTAGGTGGAGAAACAAATATGGAAGGACTGCTTCTTTATGCATCTCCATATCATCTTCCTGCACCTCTATAGCCCATCCGAAACGACCATTTTACCCATTTTAAAGAATTTTAAAACCTAAATTACCTTTCATCCCCATTCACAGCAGCCTTCACGTCTCCTTCTTCCTCGACCAAGTTTGCACTCCTTTGCAAACCTCCGACGACTCGACCAAGTCTGCACTCCTTTGCAAACCTCCGACGACTGTACCTTAACCGTTGCATCTCCACCGGCTACACCTCCTGTACTGCTGCTGCACGTCAAGACTCGGGCGGATCTGCTCTACCTTCACTGCCCCTCCGCCTTGGCTGCACCTCCACTTTCGCTGCACCTCCATTTCATTGCGGGCTAAACGTTCTGCAACTGCTCCACCTTCACATAAACAAATAAAAAAAAACCGTAAGTTTCAATGCTACAATTTATACAAATCGTATAAGAAAAATACTTTTACGGTTTATACAATCTGTAAAAAATTGAAAAAGAAAAAAATCATACTTATGGTTTTGTTTATGCAACCCGTAAAAAATTGAAAAAGAAAAAAAATCATACTTACGGTTTGTACAAACCATAAAATTATATTTTTTTTTTGCAGTTTGTATAAATCGTGAAGCGTTGAAACTTACGGTTTGTACAAACCGTAAGTTCTTATGTATTTCAAATTCTTTACGGTTTATATAATTCGTAATATTCAAATATCTTCAAATTAAACTTACGACTTACAGAAACCGTGAAAAACATAAAAAATCGAAAAACAGGTACCTCGATGACTTACTTTTCAGCCACCCACTCCGACCGACAACCGCCCAAAGCGCCTTCACCCCGCCACTCCAACACCGTCGGAATCTTCCACTACTGTGACTGAACTGTACTGTACCTCCACCGCCGAACAGAACTGTACCTCCTTTCTTGAAACCCTCTTTTGTAACAGCAGGGCCAATTCAGTCATTTACTCATGTCTACTTTTAGAATTTTAAAAACTATGGAGGTGCAAGAAGACTACATGGAGGTGCAGGAAGAAGCAGTCATATGGAAGACGCTTGTGAATTAAATATGGAAGACGCAGGTGAGAGTGTTTTACCGCAATATGTCGAAGAGTCCTGGGCCTGGGTTTAATTTCTTCTTTATTAAAAAGAATTGGGATATAGTTAGTAAGGATATAATCAGGGCTTTACATAGTTTTCAAAGCATAGGATTTATTCCGAGAGGGTGTAATGCTTCATTTATAACTTTGGTCCCTAAGAAAGCTAATCCGTCTAACCTAAATAACTTTAGGCCTATTTCCCTTGTGGGTGGTGTGTACAAAATCTTATCTAAGACTCTGGCGAATAGGCTTAAGAAAGTACTACCTAGCATTATAGATGTAAATCAATCTGCATTCCTCAGTGAGAGGAGTATGTTGGACAACATTTTGGTAGCTAATGAGACGGTGGATTACCTTAAGAAGGAAAAGAAGAGCGGTGTATATGTGAAAGTTGATTTTGAAAAAGCATATGATTCAGTTGAATGGGAGTTCTTATACTATATGTTGGGGAGACTAGGATTTGGTAGTACTTGGATAAAATGGATCAAAGCCTGTATGGAATCAGCCACAATATCGGTATTGGTCAATGGTATTCCTACGCAGGAATTTAAACCTAAAGGGGGACTTAGGCAAGGCGACCCGTTGGCGCATTTTCTATTCTTGGTAGTCGCTGAGGGGCTTACTGGGCTTGTGAGAGAAGCTAGAAGAGCAAGTCTATTTAAAGGTGTGGAGATGGGTTCATCGAGAATACAGGTAGACTTATTGTAATTTGCGGATGATACACTATTCTTCTATGAATCTTCGTATCATAATATATTGGTAGTCAAAGCAATATTAAGGTCGTTTGAGTTAGTGTCTGGGCTTAGGGTTAATTTTCATAAGAGTGAGGTTGGGTCAGTGGATATTTCACAACTAGATAAATTTCTATTTTCTAAGTGTTTAAATTGCAGGCAGATGGATTTACCATTTAAATACTTAGGAATGGTTGTTGGTGGTAATCATAGGAGAGTTGAGTTTTGGAATCCTATCATTGATAAAATTAGGTCTAGATTGGCTTCATGGAAGGGAAGATTGCTATCTATGGCAGGTCGGTTATGTCTTATTAAGTCAGTCCTGAGTTCTTTACCCTTATTCTATCAGTCATTCTTTAAGGTGCCAATAAATGTATGTAATCATATCAGAAGAATTCAGGCTAAGTTCCTTTGGGGGTGGAGTTATGAAAGAAGAAAGATTGCATGGGTGAATTGGAGAACAATATGTAACCCAATTGATGTTGGAGGAATGGGGGTGAAGGATATCAAATGTTTTAATGATGCGTTGTTATCTAAGTGGAAGTGGAGGTATGGGTTGTCAGAAAAGGGCCTTTGGATACGATTATTGGAGGAATCTGGATGTTGCTTTGATTCAAAGGAACCATTCTTCGTGGTGGAAAGATTTGTGTCGGATATGTGGTAAAGGTGCTCAAGATAACTGGTTCGATTGTAGACTTCAATGGCGGGTAAGTGATGGGCAGAGTATCAAATTTTGGGATGATAGATGGGTAGAAGGCCAAGTATTGAAAGATACTTTTCCAAGGTTGTTTTAAATTTCTCAATGCAAAGATAGCTTGGTAGGGGACCTCGTTGACTTAGGGCATATTAGGAGCGAAGGGGGCTACAGTTGGAACCTAGATTGGCGTAGGGAGAGGTTCGAATGGGAAAAGCAGTTAGAAGTCCAGCGGCTAGATATGGTCTCTAAAGTTTGTTGGATCTCAAAGGGTCAGGACAGACTGTTGTGGGAAGGTAACGGTCAAAAGGCCTACACAGTTAAATTCGAGTATAGTGTCTTGAATAGAGAGGATTTAATGCATACTCCGGAGGTATTCCGACTGTTATGGGGTCTAAAAATAGCGCCATCAACAATAATATGTGCATGGAGGTTATTACTTCATAGGTTTTCCACTAGAGTAAATCTTGATAGAAGGGGATTATAAGTAGGGAATGTGTGTTGTCCACTATGCAGCGATGGTGTTGAAACTACTCAACATCTATTCAGTACTTATAGGGTGGCATAGAGAGTCTGGGACCAGTGTGAGAGGTGGATCGGGAATGTGTCAGTTAGACATGAAGGTATCCTCTGTCATTTTCAGAGCTTCTGTCTTCTAGGGCAAAAGCAGAGTGTCAATAAAGCGTGAAAAGGGATGTGGGTGGCTATTGTGTCGGAAATATGGAATCATAAGAATAAGGTGGTCTTTAACGGTGGGGTAGTAGATAATGAAGAGATATTTAGTCTAGCACAGTTAAAAGGCTGGTTATGGCTTAAGTATAAGTGGACGAGAAATTCATTTTCATATTCGGATTGGTACTTATCTCCACTGAAGTGTCTTCCGTAGCTGGTCTAGCGTAGTTTAGATCATTCTAGTGTACCAGAGGAGTGTTGGTGGGAGAGAGAGGGCAGGGTGGATAAGTGTTTCGTTGTTTTACAAGTACACATAAATTGGAGGTGACAGTCTATACCACAAGCGGTGATTACATCTGGAATATGAGACTTAAGGGGTGCAGCTTTGCCCCTTGTCACGTTTTTGTGTTGTTATCTATTAGTTTATCTTCTTTTGTAGTATATTTTGAGTTGTTTTAGTGTAAGTGGGTGTGGCATTTGCATTTGCATCCCCTAGTGGAGCTAGGTTTCTTGTATTTTGTTGGTTTTTCACTTGTACTTAAGTCTGTGTTATAGTTTGATCTGTGTTTTTTACCTGATTTGAGTATGATTGTATATGGGTTGAAGTACCCCTGAAGTACTCCTTTTTATTCATTTATTTTTGGCTGTTAAAAAAAATAAAAAATAATAATTAATAACTTTAAATATATCACACATAAAATTGTATTCAAAATGCACTATAGGCTAATAAAAAAATAAAAACCTAGATACAAAATTATGAATATTGGTTCTTTGTAATTTCAGTAATTAAATTAAGGTATTATCCAGTAATACATAATTAAACAAAATTATTAGAATGAAACTCCAGTTTAATTAGACAACCACACAAATAAATTGAATGATTGAAGCATTACACATAATTTTCAAATCCTTCAAGATTCAAGAACATAAATCAGTAGTGTCTAACTCTCCCTGAGTACTGTCTGTCAATAGAAGTTGCAAAATCCTTACTATTGCACATAGGTTACTACTTGTATTTTGGATGGTAATTAACATTGTTTAAATACGAGATAAGTTGGTTGACATGGTTAATTGATTATTTAAACTTGTACTCGACGAGTCTTTACTATGTTCGATACATTTCAAGAATCCTGCCACCAAATGTACGTTTCACATTTCTCAGAGAAAACAATATAGCGTACCTGCATATATTATTACTTCGAGCTGAAAAATACGCGACTAGAATACAATACAAGGTGTTCCAAGTTTTCGAAATACAGTCATGCGAAACTACGGCAAAGAAGTAGGTGGATAATGATACATTCTAAAATCTCCAAGCAGTGAAGCTTATCTAGGATCCATTTCGCTAATGGAAACCTCATTGATAGACACTGGTAATGATTTTGTAATAGACTGATCAAATTGCTGCACTTTTGGCACGGTTGCATCTGTTCCACTGTGGATGAAAAATGCAGGCCGCTTAGGTGTTGGTAGAGTAACAGTGGTACTATCTAGCATAAGAACTATTGTTGCCATTGTAGGTCTGTCTTCGGGATCTTCTTGGACACAGAGCAGACCAATATGGATGCTTCTGATGATTTCATTCTGATTGTAGGATTCTCTTAATATGGGGTCCATCAGTTCCAAAGGGGTTCCATCTTTCCAAAGTAGCCACGCCTGCAAAAAAGTTACATCAAGTAATACGCCATTCGGATGAATTAGCTCAAGGAAGCTAAATATCTGCTCTACTTACATAGCTCAGTAGATCCTCAGCACCATCTGTTTGATAGAAAGAGCTATTCTTCTTGCCGCTTATGATCTCCATAAGGAGGACTCCAAAACTGTACACGTCAGACTTAACAGAGAACTCTCCATGCATTGCATATTCTGGAGCCATATAACCACTGCATAGAACATGGATCGTTAGCACAGTAAAGAAAAGACAGAAATCTGGTCCAGTAATGCAAATTAGATTTGAAATTTGTATGTTTGTTTGAAACTACCAAGATATTTGAAATGATTTTGATCAATATGTTAGAATTAGGTGCTTCCACAAATACAGATGCCCCAAGGAAGATAGAAATCTGTACTTACTAAGTCCCTACAATTCTGTCGGTGTTTCCTTGAGTTTGATCAACTCCAAATATTCTTGCCATGCCAAAATCTGAGATTTTTGGATTCATATCTCTATCTAACAGTATATTACTTGCTTTAAGATCTCGATGTATAATTCTAAGCCTAGAATCTTCATGAAGATATTGCATGCCTCGAGCAGTCCCTTCAATAATCTTGTACCGTATCCTCCAATCCAACTCCCTTTGCTTTTCAGGGTCTACAAATTGGACAAAATATTCAAGTCGCAGGAAGAGGGTCAAATAAAAGTGAAGTAATCTAGAAGCAACATTGCAACACTTTGAATGATTGAAGCATATAATATATTAAGTTTTTATGCACAGTTTCCTTTATTGTGGTCGCCTATTACGGAAGATGCTTATTAGATAAGCTGGTTGAGAAGTATAAAGTATAACACAGTTCAGAAGGGTTGTCTGATCCTACCAAAGAGAGTGTAGTCGAGACTTTTGTTGGGAACATATTCATAAACAAGTATCTTCTCTTCTCCTTGCAAGCAAAACCCGAGAAGCCTCACTAAATTTCTATGTTGGAGCTTGGCAACCACCACCACTTCATTCTTAAATTCTTCTCCACCTTGCCCAGAGCTTTTGGAGAGTCTCTTGACAGCTATTTCTTGTCCACTCGGAAGAGTGCCCTGAATTTTTTCCAAATATAACCGAATGACACATCCGAGAATCGATCTCATCCGCTTCTTTCACAGAAACAAAAAAAGTACGTTAGTTTCTTACCTTGAAAACCTCACCAAATCCACCCTCCCCCAGCTTGTTGTCCGCAGAGAAATTGTTTGTGGCGGCTCCAATCGTGCTGAAACTGAATTGCAAGGATTCCACAGTGGTGATGTCATCTACATCTAGAAACCCAAAACGAACGGGTAAGATAAAATCATTCATTAAAAAAAAGGTAAAAATGAGTATCTTTTTGGTGGATCCTTACTTTTTCCTTCCTTTACAGAACCCTGCTTCTTCCTGGCTCTTCTACTCAAGAAACAAATTCCCACTATAAATAGAAGAACAGCGACAGTAATTGGAACCACAATCGCAACAATGGTCCCAGTTGAGATCCCACTACCTCCTGCATCCATCCCAATTACACATAATTCAATACAAACTTAATACAGTTACTTTTAAATTTTGATTAGAGAAGAACAGAGTTTGTGGCAATTGAAGTGTGAAGATTATACCTTGGGAATTAGCGGAAGTTGGAGGAGGAAATAGGGGCGGAGAGGGTGAAGGCGCGGGTGTGACGGGGCGGTAGAAAGGGTAGAGTTCGTACCTAACATTGCAGCTAGGATAGAGAACTCTTCCTCCCTGCTTTCCCTGACAGCACCAAGGAAGGTCTCCAATCACACCACTGAGACACCTTCTGCAGTCTTGCGGGAACAGATCGGGTGTGCACTGAGCCAAACAATACAGCGACTGAAACCCAGAAATATTGGCCTGCCTCGTCGCGTACTTCTTCAGCCCCACGGAAGAATTTGCAGCCTCATCCGCGGTTGCGTTAATGGTTTTGAAAAGCAGGTCCATGAAGCTTTCTTGGTTGGATATGTTGGCAGTGTTCAGGAGTCCGAGACGTGGCCGAGTGTCCACCGTGGAGAAGAAAGAGCGGTTGGAGTAGCGAACCGTGCACTCGTCGTACCATATCACGGCCTGTTTGGCCAGAGAGCACTCTGAGCGGAGACGTCGCGTTGCGTTCAGCACGCACTGTTGACAAAGCGTGGAGGGCACGTCTCCCCTGCACATGAACAGTCCGTACACCATGTCGGAGGAGGATGTTCCAACGGTGTCGTTGGAGAATTCTGTGGAGGCGTTGGAAGATAGGGAAGTGAGGAGGGTGCCGAGGTTTAGTTGGTAGGCACTGTTGGCGGTGGTGTTGCCGCCTGAACAGTTATGGTACAGATAGACGGGGTCGGAGCTCAGCTCCTGTGCTCTGCAAGTGTTCAAGTTGAGGAAGCTGAGAATGAACAGCAGCAGCAGAAGCTTGAGCGAAGCCATGGATACGTGCGTAACCATCTCTCTCTTACCTCTCACCACTCACATGCGCACTCCTTTTGCAGTTTCTGTTGCTTCTCTTATTTAGGAATCACTGGAGTCTCCTTGACTTTTTCGCAGATACTTGAACACATCCTTAACTTATATATATATATATATATATATATATACTTGTTACTGTTAAATAGTTAGAAAGTGTCTATAATAATTTTATCTTACTCCAATGAATAGTTACTTTTGTTGAAAAGACATTACCGTACGTAAAATTAAAGATGAAAATTGTGTATTTTCATAGGTTACGTTTTTGTTCTCCTATGAACTAACTATAACTTTCTTTCAAAAGCTTTATTGTCCCTTTTTGGTCATCTTCTTTCTTGTCCTATTTATCACTTACATAATTTTGCACATATTTTCTCACTTGTTTTGTACCATGTTTCTTAAAAAAATAATACAGCGTGTGAAAATAAGTATTATAATGTAAAAGTGAAATTCATACAATCCATAAATTAGAATATGGGTGTTAATGATAGATGAAGCAGGTGGGAAGTCAATAAAGCAAGTCAAGCAATATATTATTTGTCTGAGAGTGATTATGGGATATTAGGAGGAAGAAAAGTCCAGCACGTTTGATGGAAAAGGATGAGATGTGGGTGTGGAAAATAAATGAGCGGTGACCCAAAGTCTCCGCGAGGATGGGTTGGTGGGGACTGCGATGAAAGGAACACTTGTTGTTCATACGGGTACACAAGTCAAGAGGTAGATAAGAGCACCAGAACATGAAACATGACAAGTAGACCAAGTCTTCCCAATCATATTGACCGTGTTGAAGGGTACAGAAGTGGGAAATCAGCGAGGTAAAATATCAGAAAATATAATCTCTTTATCTGAAGGATTGGTTTTTGTAGATGGATCGAGATGAAGCACCCTACTCAAAGAAAAAGCGGGTTGTTTTGGTTGGGGAAGATCTATTGATTCAGTTCCCAGGAGAAGCATCACAGTTGACATGGTGGGCCTGTGTTCCGGATTTTCCTGCACGCACAGAAGTCCAATGTGCATGCATCTTACAACTTCAGATGCAGGGCATGATTCCAACACCACTGAATCCACAAAGTCCAATGCTTTTCCTTCATTCCACACTCGCCATGCCTGCCAAAAGTCACAGTTAAACAAAACAGAATCACATATATTTGTTCCAACCATTAATATAAGTTACCACGGAAGTGTTTCACTTACATATGCCAGCAGTGTCGGGGCAAGTTCGGTTTGGTAAAAACCACTATTTCTTTTTCCGCTGATGATTTCAAGCAAGATAACGCCAAAGCTGAACACATCGGATTTCACACTGAACAGTCCTTCCATTGCATACTCTGGAGCCATATATCCACTATTTTGTACATCAACATCGCGTTCATAGTTCAGTTCATGAAAAAATAAATTTTTAAAGAAGGCCAAAATTTGAGAAATAGCAAAATATGAATGAAATTGTATTACTATGTTCCCACAACTCTTTTGGTGTTTGCAGCATTCTGATTCTCAGAAAATATTCTGGCCATACCAAAATCGGATATTTTGGCCAATAGTTCATGGTCTAACAAGACATTGTTGGGCTTTAAGTCTCTGTGAATGATTTTAAGGCGAGACTCCTCGTGGAGATAAAGTAGTCCTCTCGCTATGCCATTGATAATACCATTGTATGTCTTCCAATCAAGTTTTGAACGTTTTTCTGGATCTTCATAGTAAAGAACATGAGTCAGTCAAATGTTTTCTGCTGCAACACAAAACCAACCATCGACCCATGTAGAAAGTTTATGAATTTAAAGGTGAGCAAAAGAACAAACCAAAGATAAGTTGATCAAGGCTTTTGTTTGACATGAATTCATATATGAGTAACTTTTCTTCTCCCTCCAGGGCACAACCTAACAGCCTCACCAAATTCTTGTGTTGAAGCTTGGCAATCAACACAACTTCATTTTTAAATTCCTCTATGCCTTGCAAAGATTTCCTCGACAATCTTTTAACTGCTATTTCATTACCATCTGGCAGAACACCCTGCAATGTTGATTCCAAAATCAAACACAATGAGAGGACTATCAACCATGCATGCCCCACAAATAGAGTTTTTAGTGGTTTACATATGTCACCTTGTACACTGCACCAAACCCTCCTTGTCCCAGCTTATTTCTATCTGAAAAGTCATCAGTAGCAACCCTAATGGAAGCTAAAGTCATGAACAACAGTTCTTCGGAACTAATCAAGTCACCTTCTTGTGTGACTGCTACGTGCTTAGGGGTAGTCAACTCTTGCAATAGCGTTCTTTCACTAATTTCTTCATCTGTCGAAGTCACAATTCACAAATAAAAACGAAGCAATGAGTGTTGAAGCTGATATAGTTAACAAATTACACTGTAGAAGTTACCTTTGTCTCTAGTTTTCTTTCCTCGTAAGCATGCAATGCCCAACCCAATAACAAGTGCTAATACAAAAATCGACCCACATATAATCAACACAAACATCCAGGACTTCCACTTCCCTCCTTGTAAATTGAAATAAAAATCCTTGTCAATAACACAAGATGCATCTTATCATAATAGATAATAACTATTTGATATCACATTTTTTTACAGTACTATTTGATTTAGCATATGACAGTATATGCTATTGATCACATATCTAAATCTGTTTGAATTAGAAGAAATCATGTTTCCTAAGAACTCCAAAAGTAAGCAATTCCTTTGCAACTCGCATACATTTGAAGATACCGTCACTTCAACGTGATGCTTTGCTCATTTGTGAAGAAGATTTTAACAATAAACGTCACATCACCGGTGATAATAACCATTTTTAATTTTTTTATAATTTATAAGAATCAAAGCTAAAAAACAATCTAACTATGGTGTTTTAAAATTATCCTCAAGCAGACATGAATAAACAAATAGATATACTAAAAAAAATAGGAATAGAAGAAATATATTAAGATGGAACATGAATAAGAATTAATCACCGGACTCTATCCAAAAGAAATAATCAGGAAGATTTTGAAAATGAATACAGAAGTAAGCAAATCAATGAAACTGAACACTAGAATTGAACAATTTGCTGTGCAGTGAGCACACGTACTTTTTGTCAGATTCAAAAACCATATATACCTGTGGAAGTTGGGTAAACCAACACAGATGCAGAAGAAGCATTGAAGAACTGAGACAATTGGAACCTCATATTGCAAGTACGACTAAGAATAATCCCACCTTCTCTGTAGGAGCAGCATGTAGTGATTTCTGTGAAGGCGGAACTCAAACAACTACTACAACCTGTGGGGGACATGTCCCTTGTACATTGGACCAACCCATAAATTGTGTTCTTCCCAGGATAGTCAATTTCACCAGCCGCAAACATGTTCTTGACAGGATTGAAAGCAGCCTCGGCAGAGAGATTGTTCATCAGAAAACTCAAGTATTCCCTAAATCGAACAGGATCAGAGACATTCTTCTCCTCATCATTCTGCTTGGGATACTTTCCAGTATAAGCCACCACATCAAAGCTCTGAAAGGAGTAGCGCACCTGGCAAAGGTTGTACCATATCATTGCATTTTCACTCCTGCACCTATTCATTATATCTTGGCTTGCTTTCTCAACGCATTCTTTGCAAACTGTGGAGTTGGTGATGTCCCCTCTGCACAGTGATTGTCCATACACTTTGTTTGGCTCTTCTCCTATAAACGTGTTATAGAAACCAGCCTTTGAGGCGTTGGTGGAGGAAAGCAACCCCAGAACAAGTTTGAGGTTGTCATGAAATGAACTATTGAGGTTGTAGAGTGGGAATTCACTCGAACTAGGACAGTAAATATCAATAGGGTCTTCTCCAGAAACGTGATTCAGAGACAAGATAAATATAAATACTATGAACAAAAGCACAGGTGAAGGTCTATGTCTGACCATGATCATGGATCACCAACACACAAACATGTTAACAGCAGGTTGGTTAAGATGGAAGTGGATTCACCTCTCACAAAAGGGTTAGAATTTTGGTTGTCGAAATGGGAAATGAGTGGAAGTTATGATCAGCAATTGAGGCGTTTGATAATAATATAATAATGAAGGTTTTATGAATTTGGAGCATAAAATGGCTGGAACAACCAGGTGCCTGGTCCAGTACAAAGCTGGTAAACGGTATTAATTGTTATTTTTCCATTCTCGTGATGCCATGCTTATTCTTAATTACTTGTGCTAGTCTTTCTGTATATTTTTCTCTTCTCTCATTAATTAATTTAATAAAATGGTCAATAATTTATATCTTATGCTTAGATTTCAGTCACACTCAAGGGACGGCATAATCCATCGTTAAGAACATTTATTTCTTAACCTTCACCTGGAAGTCCATTTAATTATATATAAAAATTGAAATTGCTATTTATTTTAATGCCAATATGAATCTGCTAGTTAGCACCACCACTTAAATTAATTGAGCCTACTTAAAAACAATTATTGTTTTCTTTTATATATTTGTACTTATTTATTCATAGTTGAGTTTAAACATATGTTACTGTTACTATCTTAGCAATCATGTCTTTGAAAGGAGCTCTCACGGATTTAGAAGTTCAAATTCAATCTCTCTAATTCAGTTGTCGCTACATATGTTTGATCTTATATAGAATAATAATGATATTTGTTATAACTCGAATATATATATATATATATATATATATATATATATATATATATATTATAAAATCAAATTAAATTAAGTGTATCCATATAACTTTATGTTTAGAAGTTCAAATTCAATCTCTCTATTCAGTTGTCGCTAGATATGGTTGATCTTATATAGAATAATAATGATATTTGTTATAACTCGAATATATATATATATATTATAAAATCAAATTAAATTAAGTGTATCCATATAACTTTATGTTTATGTATATATGTGGTTATAATTAATTTAATAATAAATAATCAATCATATATTTATTTAATTTAAATATTTTTTAAAATATTTTAGCTTAAATTCAAAAATTTATAAATATAAAATCAATTTCACAGGCAATATTTACTCAATTTTCTTATTTACTTTTATATTTATATATTATATAATCTTTCTAACTGTTATTTAATTCAACATTAAAAATATTTGTAATCTTTTTAAAAACACCACATTTTTCATCCTGATAAAATAATCTTCCTTCTTGTAAAAACAAGTATTATATTCTTTAAGTAAAACCTTTTACTTTTGAATCCTTAATTTAATGGATAGCAAAAGTCAATTTTTTTTTAATAATCAGAGATGAAGAAATTTACTTAACTTGTGGTTAGTCCTGCCATTTTTTTCTAGCTACCCATTGTGGAACTTTTGTTTGGAAATCTCCAGTCTGACCAATTCTCCTATCAATTAACACGATATTAATAAGTTTGGAAAATGACACCATATTAACTCACTCCCTCTCTCAACTTGTCATTTGTTAATTATTAATTATACTATGATAAACTAAGTTCCTAACAATTTTTATGGCATGCTATCCTGTAACTTGACAAAGAAGTAATAATTTGAATTGTGGTGATGAGCACAAAATAAATAAAAAATGATTATTTTTTATGACTACAACAATAGTAACACCTTTTTTTTTAAGAAACCATAATAACACTTAGTGGTTTTCATTTCTTTCTATCTCTCTTTTTATTATATCTGATCATCAATATACTTTCAATTAAATGTTTCTGTTATATCTATTTTTCGGTATTTTTATCCCTGAACTTCTACAATGGGAGTTAATTTTTTCCACAAAACTATACATAATTAGGTACGTAGAAAAGTTCTGTCTCTTGTGCATAATTAGGTTAACTATATTCACAGTATTTGTATAAAAATAGGAATTAACATTTTACATGTAAAAAACTCCTAAAAGTAAGGAACTTAAAAGTTGGTGATCATGATCCATAGTCTATTAGTACAGTAAACACAACAAGGAGGTTTTACTGAGGCAATATATCTGACACGGTTAAGAAATTGAGTGAACAATCCTGGGAATCTGGGTCATTAGAATTGAATCTCCCTACAGAGAAAGGTGGTTTTTCTGGATGGCCAAGCATAGCTGATTCATTCTTCAGCATCATCACAACAGAAGACATGGTTGGCCTATCATATGCATCTTCTTGAACACATAACAGTCCAATCTGCATGTATCTCAAAAACTCATCTCCAGGGCATGAATCACACAACAAGGGATCACTTAGTTCTATCCCCTTTCCCTCATTCCATAGACTCCACGCCTGCAATGCAAACACAACAAGTAATTCAATGAATAATGGTCACATATTTAGTAAGTTTACAATCTGACACAGTCACATACATATGATAGAAGGCTAGGAGTGTTTTTAGAGTGATAGAAACCAGCGTTACGTTTCCCTGTAATGATCTCAAGCAATAGTACTCCAAACCCAAACACATCAGATTTTATGGAATATAATCCCTCCATTGCATACTCTGGAGCCATATACCCACTGCAATTTCCAAATTCAAGTACTGTTAAGCAAGTGATTATACATAAAAGGAGAAACTTTGATGCTCAAAAAAAGTTTCTTACTATGTGCCAACTATTGTAGCAGTGCTAGCTTCACCTTCATTTCCGGAAAATATCCTTGCCATTCCAAAGTCTGAGATCTTTGCGTTCATGTCACAGTCCAACAATACATTACTTGCTTTTAGGTCTCTATGAATCACTTTCAGTCGAGAATCTTCATGAAGATAAAGTATCCCCCTTGCTATTCCGTTTATGATATTCAGGCGTTTGCTCCAATCTAGTCTTGCTCGTTGCTTTGGATCTATCCATATTAATTCCAACCATCCAATAAAAATGTAAATATACAGTAAAATCAAGGCTACAGTTAACCTATTTTCTATTTGTTGAATTTAGTCTACTGTAATTGGTTGCTTCGTCCTTGGAAGGAGTGAAAAAATGTACTTACCAAAGAGTACGACATCAAGACTACCATTGGGTAAAAATTCATACACAAGAAGCTTCTCCTCTCCATCTACACAAAATCCAAGAAGCTTTACAAGATTTTTGTGCTGAAGTTTCATTATCAGAAGAACCTCGTTTATGAATTCCTCTGAGCCTTGTTCGGAGCAAGCTGACAACCTCTTGATTGCTACTTCTTGGCCATCACAAAGTTTCCCCTAACAAAATAAAAAAACATCTGTCTGAACTTTTCTATGATAAATTTAATAATATTCAAGCAGGAAGGAAGGAATGAACATTGCATAACCCTGAATTCTATTTACCTTGTAAACAGGGCCAAAGCCCCCTTGTCCAAGCATATTCAAATCAGAAAAATTATCGGTAGCCACTCGAAGAGATCCAAGACTGATGTTATGATTGTCTATTCCATTGTTACCTAAAGACAAGAACCAAATGAGTTAGGAGAAGAAAACAATTCACAAGCTTAACATAATTTCGTATTACAACTTACCATGCCGATGTCTTTTATTCCTGACAAGGTACAGTCCAAAAATGAAAAATACCATGACCAAGCCTACCAAAACTGTAATTCCTGCAATCATCCATGTTTTGCTTGATTTATCTGCATAAAGAATCAATCCAATGCTGATTTGAATTGTTGCAGTTCATAATATGCGTGAGACCACCTGTTAAAACTAGAGAGTGACTTGAATTGCTTACTTTTGCTTTCTTTATTGCCAGTTGAAGAATTTGTTGGTCCTGTTGCACCATTATAGAAGGCATAAAATTCATACCTTAAATAACAGCTACGGCTCAGAACTCTTCCCCCGATGGAGGCATAGCAACAAGTTGGTATATCTCCGATGGCACTTTGTAGACACCTACTACAATCATTTGCAGTTAAATCTCTGGTGCACTGGACTAAGGCAAATATTCTTTCATCTCCAAAGGGAACATCTCCAGTAGCATACATGTTAGCCGAAACATGAAAAGATGCTACCTTAGTAAGATTCCTCAGTGTTTCATTCACAGCAGACTCAAACTTCACTGACTCTGAAATGTTCTGTACATTGTCTAAACCAATGTTCCCCGTGACATTTAACGTACCCAGGAAATTGTTGTCGGAATAACGCAACTGACAGAACTCTTCCCACACAATAGCTTCTTTTGTTTGAGGACACAGTTTGACAATTTCCTCTGTTACTGTGGTGATGCACTTCTGGCAAGATTCATTTAAAATATAGTCGAGGCACATGTAGAGGCCATAAACTGTGTCAGGGGCAACCCCATAAGAAGTATTATAGAATTTGGACTCTGAAGCATTGGAGGATAAAGATGAAAGCAGGTGGTTCAAATTGTTTTCAAAGGAACTGCCGTTTACATAGCTGCCGCTTGAAGAACAAATTTTATAAGGAGGATCGCCTAATACAACATCCGAAGATAAAGCAAAAATGCAAAGAAGCAGCAATTGAATGGATTTGGAATGCATTGGAGAATGGATGAATTTTTCCCTTCTGATTGATAATTTAGAATTTTGCAGTCCTATTTGAATACTTTTTGTTGCAGTATTACCTGTGCAGTAAAAGAGGTTACAATACAATTTCTGAGAAGCTCCTAAGAAGGTGATTTATTCAAACTCATCGAAGCAAAATAACTAACGGCAATGGCACAAGGTTGGACTTCAACCAAATTATAATTTACAATATCAGGAAAACACTTCTGCTTGGACGTTGCATTGCAGTATTTATGTTTGAATATTGTTCTACGTCATCGTGGAAATTAAGATATTCTGAGTTTGAAACCTTAAGCAATATCCACATTTCAGAGTTGACGAAATGAAAACTAAAGAACTTTTTTTTATTGACCCTAAATATAAGGTTCAATCAATTTGTCAGATAATGACGCTAATACAAAATTGAATAATCCTCATTTCCTTTGTTCCTTCCCTGTCAGTGTATTATATAGATAAATAACAAGAAAAACATCATCATTCCTTATACAGCTTCCGGTATATATTTTGCATTATTATAGTTTTAACCGTGTTAGTTGTAACCTTTTTTTTTGTCTTATTTTTAAAGAGAAGGCCAATCATACATTTTTTTAAAAAAAAAATAAGTAATTTAGTTTCATAAAAAAAAATAAAGAGAATTTCTCACACTTTATACAAAGCTTACCAACTTATCTCTCTCTTTCAATTCTAACTGATGCTAAAATAATATATTTTTTAAAAAAAAAAACTCATCCTAAAATAGTTTGTATTTTATTTTTATTTTTTTTTCTTAAATCTTAACTCATTAACCAACATGTTTTTGGTATGAATGAAATTAGACATATACTTTTCGAGTTTTAGATTCAAATATTATAGAGGAAAAAAAAAGATTTCAAAACTGTGGTCGATCAATTTCTTTAACAAAAGTTAGCCACCACTAAAGTAAAATAAATGTTTTGAATTGATATGATAATCACAAACAAAATTCAACTCATTCTAAAACTAATTTTTTTAGTGTTCATTACATAAAACAATTACTAAAACGAGTAAATAGTATAATTAAATATCTTTTATATTTAGAATATTTATATTTGTATTGCTTAAATCTACTTTAAGTTTTAGACTTTTTCAACTTTTCAATTCTCGACAATGAAATATTCATTAACTTTTAATTGTTATTTTGAGTTATTCATTAAATAGCTGTCATTGAATTTTGATATTATTATTGGGTTCAATTCCTATTGTCTTCATTATAAAAAAAATTGTTTTTTTACATGCACCATATAATAAAAATATTTGGATTGAAGGGTATTGAAAAAAATTTAAGGATAAAAAATTATGATTAAACCTAAATTTTAATATAAGATAATACATTAGAGAAGACAATAAAGAGAACAGCAAAAGCCCGTGGGCTAAACCCTAAGAGTGGCCCACTGAATCCCAAATTGGATCACCCGTATATTTGAACCCCCAAATTGGTCGGAGCTCCGATCCACCTTGTAATGAACCTTGTCCTTGTCGTTGTCAACTGATTCGTACGATGACTGTGACTGGAAGGAGATTACTTGCCTTTGCTTGTTACACTTCAACCCCTTTTTCCCAATCTCAATCAAAATCTAAACTTCCACTTTATTTTCCCTTCTCCTCGTCATTTCTCCGGTTTTTCTGCTCCTCCAGGTGAATGATCATTCCGTATATTTCTTAATATATTTTCTGTTTCATCTTTTCGATAACTGATTCTATTTTACACTTGTCTTGTGTTTCAAGATCAGAGGATGGTTCTTTTGGTGATAAATTTCATAAGTGGCATAATGGTGGTGGCACTTTCCACGAGTCAGCTTGCATTGACTCCACAGCACTTGTGGAGGTTGGCGCTGTAGTTCATTCAGAATCTGTTGTTGGTCCAAATGTCCGTATAGGTTCTGGAACTATTGTTGGGCCTTCTGTTACCATTGCTCATTCATCAAACATAGGGTACGCGTTTCTTTCTCCGTGACACAAACCTATGCAACTTTGTCCCATCAGTATCATTGTTTGATAATCATGTCATTTTCGCTTTTAACTCTTTATTAGCTCGGTTTCTTATCTTAAGTATTGCTTTTAGCCTTTAATTTGTAATAGACTTGGATGCTTGTTTAGCTACTACTTGGTAGGTTTGCACTCTACACTGGAAGCTTATGTTTGTATGGTGTTATAGAAGGTAGAAGCTGTGTGTGAAAACTACCGATATGATGCTACTGTAGGTTTGAGGTATAAAGTATAAACTGCTTTTATTATTTTCTGACCTGGAACATCATGATTTGAATTAATTGCTAAAAGTTATATATTTATAACTTAAATTGGAAGGATGTTCTCTTCCTTTATAGAGGTTCATGTGCGTGCTTACTTCTTACCACTGGTTTATATGGATTTTTAAAGCACACTTATGTTAGTCATACGTGATGCAAAATAATTTGTAATACTGATGTGGTTTTGGTATTTCTATGCTTTTCCAGGTATAATGTCGCACTTAGTAATTGCTGTATAGGTGATTCATGTGTAGTCCACAATGGCGTCAGCATTGGTCAAGATGGTAAAGATGAATTCTTAGCCTTCTTGTCTGTATACTTGAAGAAAGAATAACAGTCCTAGTATGAACCTCACCGCATTGAGTGAAACAATTATAATATATGTAGTTCGGAGATATTTTACCTTTTTCCCCGGATGATGCTTAGTTTTGAATAGCTGATACATGCATATTTTTAAGTAAACTAATTTAATGTGAGACATGTCTTTCGTAAGATCTGTTTATATGTGATGATATTGATATATTTTACATGTAGGATTTGGATTTTATGTGGATGGTGACGGTAATATGATAAAAAAGCCTCAGGTTGGTTGTATGTCAATCTTATTGTAAATTGATTTTAAATTCTGTGTGTTGACAAGTGCTTTCTAAAACTATATTCTTCCATATTTAGCATTCACCTTGCTAAGTTTGACCTAGACGTAATAATTAATCTGATTTTTTGTTGCTAAATCTTTCAGACATTGAATGTAATAATAGGGAACAATGTGGAAATTGGTTCAAATACATGCATTGACAGAGGGAGGTTAGTGATTTAACGATTTTATTTTTTGTTTAATCATGTGTTAAATGTGGTTTGGTTTGTTTTCACTTGCTTTATTTCTAATTTTACCCACTCTTTGTTTATGCAGCTGGCGAGATACAGTTATTGGAGACAATTCAAAGATAGATAATTTAGTTCAGGTTAGCATTTAGGTTTTTCATAATTATTAATTGAACGAACTAGAATTTCTCTTTTATTTTGATTGGTTCTGCAGATTGGCCATAATGTAGTAATTGGGAAGAATTGTTTGCTTTGTGGACAAGTTGGAATTGCAGGTTCAGCAACGTATGTTATCTTCTTTCATTTTTTGTCTTGAACTTTGGTTTTGTGGTTGTGATTAAATTCATTTTGTATTGGAATTAAATTTCTAGAAGGGTCTCTTGAATTTTTCTGAGTTGCAAATCTGGTACTCTGGTGTGTTCAGCATAGGAGATTATGTGACTATGGGAGGAAGGGTAGCAGTGCGAGATCATGTATCCATCATATCAAAGGTATGTATTTGTAATCAGTGATAAATAGTCCATAAAATTAATCGTAGATAAAACTATTTTTCATTCCACTCATTTTTTTTCAACCAAATAATGTTTTGTTCTACTTATTTGGTATCTATATCTCTTTCTTTTTTTCATTCGTTCTATTTTCTCTTCCATACCAAAGGGATGATAAATATCTATTAATCAACTATTTGACTGCAATAAATATAAATTCAGTTGCTTTTTACTTTTGGGAAATTGGGAGCTCAGGGTTTAGTAGAAATATCTGATCACACAGGTTCGGCTTGCTGCAGCAAGTTGTGTCACCAAGGACATCAAAGAGCCTGGGGACTACGGTGGCTTTCCAGCTGTAATGATTCAATACGTATTACTGAATTTTACAATATGGTATGCACATTTCCTGTTCAGTATATATACAAATTACCTCTTTTGCTGCCTTGCAGGTTTCAATTCACCAATGGCGTAGGCAAGTTGCCAGTAGATGTCGGACTTGGGTGAGGAGTCCTTAAAGTCAGTAAATGATATTTTGATAGGCAGTTAGTGGAGTTTGAAAACTGTTCTCAGGAAGAACTTTTGGTGCTGTATTTCTGATAGATTATTGTTCACTCGGAGAACTGTAAGATTACTTAAAATAAATGTAGTTTCATTTAACACACAATTGCATGAATACATATTACAAGAGATTTAAAAATGTACAAGTGCCTAATTCTTTGTTTTCTATCCAGTATACTACTGATAATATGATCTAGAGAAAACCTTACTTCTACTGAACCACATCAATCTCAAACCCATCAGATACTAAACCTGTTCTTGTTTCTGCTTACACCCGCGGTGGAAGCAAGAATCTTGTAGGTGTTGTAGAATCAATGCCGAATTTTGGACCTTCCTAGTTTTTTGGAATTGTGGTGAAGTGGGTACTTTTTCTTCTTACGTGAGAGCTTCCCGTTGGATTCTATTGGTAAAATGCCATGGAGGTGTAACCCCTGGAATTTGCTCTTTATTCCCCATGTCTTGTATCGATATTTTGTCATCAAAGCCACTTTTAACTCTGCGGTTGCATTTGAGATGGCATTCAAGAGAGGCTTGAATGGTCGAGGTTTGGCATTAACAGTGCTAGATTCAACCCGGGTGTTGCTAGTTCCTTGATGGAAAGCACCTATAGTTGTCTGCCCCACCTCATCCTCTTGCTCCCCATATGAGAAACTTAATATTGTGTCATCATAGTAAATGCTTGAGTCCTTGTTGGAGTTTTCGATTTCAAGACTGTATGAGATGGTACCATTTTCATTTGAATTGGAGGGCTGCTCCACCGTGATTAACAAAATGGAGTAGGAGGGACTCTTGGGTCGTAAGGCCAGCCATAGGCACAGAACAAGAAGGCCGAACAGCCCCATCACTTTTAAAAGCCATATGTAGAAACTCTTGTTGTCTTCACACATCTTTAGGAAAATGTCTGATTGTTAATTTTCATTACAAGTGGTGAATGCTGCAGCAGGTTATTGTCGTTAAAGGGTGTCAAAGGATTGGCATGTGCTGCCGAAGTATGAATGACGGAAGGAATATATGCATTTCTTAAGCATGACCAATAGGTCCCAGGGAGAAATTGCAAGCTTCAGGTGCTCCAACCTTCATATAGAGAATATTATGTTGTTCTGAACACCCTTTATCTAATGAATGTGTCCAAATCAAAAGAGAGGATTATAGTTCTGTGTGATGTGTTCTGTGTGGATCTTTCTCCAATTATTGTTATTGGCAGTGTATGATACACGAAGTATGATATAATACTTTCTACAATAATAATAAAACAGATCAAATAAAAGTAGTACTGATAATCAATTATGAAAATAACTTGATTAACATGCAATATGATAGTAATGATATTTAATTATATTTTATTCACTGTGGGCACATTTTTTCACATATTAATAGAGTTTTTTTCTCACTTCTACTGGCCAAACAATTCCTGTTTTACATGAAAAATATTCATCAGGTGCTCTTAAGATGTTGAACAGTGTTAGTCATTATTTTATGTGATAAATGATTTATAGTAATATTGTGCATAAAATGTAGTTTTGTTTCTTATTTAGTATTTTCACTCCTATTCCTAAGATATTTATGTGTTAACAAATGAAATGTTACGAGGAAATAAATATAAAACCATTCTTGCATCATTTGTAATTTACAATAAGAATGAATGGTAATTAGATACGAGCTAAGTTATTTTTATCCACATAATTTTTTTCTCCCGATATTTACGAGTATTTACTTGTTAAATATAAAATTTTAAAAAAGTGAGAAAAATAAATAATTTGCAACACATATTATAAAAAAATACTTCTGAAATATATGTTTGTACTAAAATAAATTAATGCTACTTGTGATAGAATTGTGAAAATAGATTTCATTTAATTAATTCTATTGAGTTCTAAAATTTTCAAGTTGGCTTAACTTAATTTTTGATAACCTAAATTTTTATTGACCCAAAACGGACCGATTTGTGATTTGGAATTCATTTATTTGTTTATTATTATTATTGTTATCTATAATTAGCAAATTATAAACATAATCTACACAAATAACATTCAATATGTATTTGTTATCTTATTTTATAGTAATAAAAACATTTTTATTAACTTATTGTGTAAAATAATAAAAAAATTAATTTCAATATATATTTTGAACGAACCATAAACAGAGGGGAGTCATAAAAACTATAAATGATTTAAATAATTTAAAATTGTAAGTATGCAGAAGTGGACCTCACTTGATTTCCATTCCACAAGTAGTTAGTCAAGACGACATAGAGGGAATATTGACGGAGCTGAATTATTATTAATATCATTATTATAATTGATTAAATATGCAAGTAAAAATAAATACATCAATGACTTATATCTTATGTCACATTCCGTAATCACAACTATTAGAAAACCAAGTTTTTTTTCACACACCACTCGATACACAGTATGAAAAAAAAACATATAATTTAAAATATAAAAACTTAAAATTACTTTTTATTTACCACGTCATCAAAATTATTGTAAAAGATATCATTTTATTTTTTATTATTAAAACGTATTATTTAAAAAAAATCTGAATATTATTAGAAATAATATTTTTAGTATAAAATGTTTAATAATAATTTTATTAATATAAAACGTTACATTTAGTAATATAATTTTTTATATTGTATATAAATTAAAATGAATATGTTGAATGAAAAATATTTAAAATTTTTTATTTAAAATATTTTTAAAGATTTCTTTTAACTTCTTTCCCTCTTAGACTATTTTTTAATTAAATTTTAATATTTAAAATTATCAATAGAAAAACCTTGTATCATAACATAAATGATCATAAATCTAAAATATAATTATATAATGTACAACATTGCTAACTATAATCTGTAAGTATTATATAATTTACATATTAAAAAATATTTTATCATATATTGACATATATAAAATAAATACATTGCAATGAGGAGAATGCTTGTAAAGTTTATACTTCCATATATTTTCCACGGGATTTAATTATCTGAAAGGGTGACAATTAAAAGCACATCCATATTATTTTCAAAAAGTTTACTCTTATATTATAAATTAGTATTTTAATATTGTATTATATTTCTTTAAAAAGATATTAAAATTTCATTTAAATATTTATAAATAAGACAAAAGAGATAGATGATGAAGAATATAAAATACATAGTAAATACTAAATCATTATATATATGTATGTATGTGAATGATGGTTGACCAAATTTGAGAATAGAACAAGTTGAATTTCATTATCTTGAATCTGTCTTTTTTGGATAAGGTCTACGGAACCTCAATACCCTCATACTCTATAATAATTATTTATCTTTTATAATTATTACATTAAAAGTAATAAATGATAAACAATAAATTGTAGTTAATTAGCGGTTATTAATTTAATATAAAATTTAGAAAAAAACAGTAAGCATTAAGTAATTCATTAAATGGCATGGCAGTTCAAAACTTCAAAAACAGAGAACCAAAAGATGCCTCAAACCAAACCCAATATCATGGCTCTCATGCTCTCTCTGTGTCTCTCATACACACATTTCTTTCTCCATCCCAACACAAGTTAAGACCTTCCTTCTAAGCACAACACACTCTGCTTATAACTCACTTTCTTATTTCTCTCTCTGCCCATTCATGTTATCTTTCAACTCCCCTGTTCATCTCACTTCCATCAGATAAAAGGATCCATTTTTTCAACTCAAGACCCAGAAGAAGAACACGCCGGTTAGTCTCTGTAAGTGGGTTTTCTTTTCTTGGTTAATCAATTATTGAGTGTTTGGTTTTTCTAACCAATGGAATGGGATAATTGAGTGCAGAGTTATGGTTCACGGGGTCTTCCTCTAATTGGTGTTTATTCAGTACTGTGTGTTATTTTATTATTATTATTAATAATAATATATACTTTTGACTCCAATCCTGTGCTCTCTCCCAATCCCTACCCAAGAACATACAACTCCTTCAATTTTGAGATGGCGGAAATCCCGAAGTTGGTAAGAATTGGTTTACTTCTTCTCTGTTCAATCTCATTCATTTGCAATTGTTCCGTTTTACTAGTTTTGCATTGTGTTTCCCAGGATTTGTCATCATCTTGTTCTGAGGCTTTGAATTCGGAAGAAAAGAACAGAGGAAGCGCGATTTTATCTTCGGATCACGTGAATGCATTTCAGTACAGTGGCGAGAAAGGCGATAGCTTTGTGATTGATATGGATGCCTTTTCTTCCGCCAACCACAAAGATCCCACCAGTGCAAATTCGAGAATTACGGTGTCTCTTTTCTCTCAAACACAACTTAATTTACACTTGTTTTTGATTGTTTTTTCAACCTTAACAGAACATTCATATTTACAAAACAGGGGTGTCCTGTTTCTTGTTCGAATTTATAACAAGTAATTTAGAGCCAGGAAGATTATTTGTGCATTTTTGGAGCACTAGCTTTTTAATAATAATTGGTGGCATTATTAGCATTTGAAGGGATAGGGAAAAAGAATAACAATAGCTATCAATGACCCATTAAACTTTTGCGGCCATTGGATGAATGTCTCTCTCAACCATTGTTTAGCTTTTAGATATAATTTTGAACCTTACTCATTCCTTATAATTAGGGTAGGCTATTTAGTTTAACCATTTCCACTCTATTGTGCCCTATGCTTTGTCTATTTGTATCACCCTTTATCAAGGAAGGGTAAAATCAAAATTTTAAAATGTTGAGTTGTGTTTTCTTTGTTTCTTCTAGCCTGTTACTGGTTTCAACTAGGCAGTTTAATTAAAGAAGAAATAAATAATTGTGACCTTTGATGAGAAGGAAGATGATGAAAAAAAAAAGTTAAAAATATTATTTATTCATTTTTATCTATCTTTCTATTTTTTATTTTCTATTAAATTAATTAAATTTAATCATTTTTAAAATACTTCTTACATACTTTTACTCTACCAAACAACTCAACATTCTTAGTCTATTTTTTCTTACTTATTTATACTTTATTTTTGTCTTTCTTTTTCTACTTTTTATAGACAACATAATGGATAAGGATCTGACTAATAAATATTTTCTGATAAAAATAATGTTGAAATTATTGAAAACTATGGCAAAGGTCTGTCAATAATATTTTTTGTTTTTTACATTCATATCTTTAATTAGAACCCTGAGATCTGAGTTAGTATATACCTTCTTAGAATCCAAAAAGGAAAAGGTATTTTATTAAAAAGAAAAATACTCACTATACATCTTCATCGAATAAATACTTTTTTTAATAGAGCATCTTCATTTTTAAGTAAACATCCTTAGCCCATTTTAAAATTCTTTTAACAAAAACAGTCTTAAAGAGAAATCTTATAAATAATAAACAAGAATTACCAAAAACACTTTCTTCACTCTCATTCTGTCCCACATCAAAGGCATGGAAAATATGGGAGTCCCACTTAAAATACTTCCGTTGAAATCTCTATCTTGGTATGCCATGTAACCAAAAGAAAAGAAAGACACTTACTTTTTCCTGAAGATCACTTCTTCTTGGATGGTTCTTTTGGCTTTAAACGATGGTTTTACTTTTATTTAGTTTATTTTAATATTTTATTGTTTGAACTCTTAAAAAAGTTGCAGAGGAGTCTTTCCAGGAAGGGATCCCTGCGTTTGGGTGACAGGAAGGTGAATAGCAGTGCTACACTTTATGAAAAGGATACCGTTCCCGCCATATGCTCACCAAAAGGTCACATTCTCATTCATCTTATTATCTTACTCCAACATAAATATAGTGAAATCCATATCTTTTATTAATCTCATAAACGTAGATTGAACGATTCCACCACTGGAAAATTTGTTTTTATTTCCATTTGGTGGAAGAGAATTTGAATACAATAATCTACACGCTTGTTTGTTTCCATTATCTGGCCCGTATGGACGTGGCCCATCAGTATAAAATATGGATTTATTATACGTAGGAGACAGGTGATATATTGAAATGTTTCCTCCATACCTTAGTTTATGTACGTAAAGGACATATAATATTTCATTACCAACCTGTACCTATGTCATGACAAGATTGATGTCCCCTCATTGTTAAATCTCACCTTGCTGAATTATCATGTCTATTATCATAATTTTCATTATAACTAGGTTTTGGATTCACGTTCAAACAACCTCAGAGTGACAGGTGGAACTGTAAATTAAGGATGTTGCAAATCACTGGTGGTTGAAGATTAGTGAGGATGGTTTTATTTTTATCTTTTTTCAGAATGCCTATTTCAAGGGACTACCCACTCCGTGAACCTGTCCCTGTAATGGGACATTTTAACGCTGTGAAATAGAGTCCTTGGTCAACCCTAGTAGAGCTGAAAGGGAAATTGGTTAGGGGGAATCAATTTGGTACAAGTACAATACAATGGCATGTTTGTTGTTTAGGGGTACCCCACATTTGGGGCCACAAGAATTGGCATTATCTGAAGTTTGAACAACTTAGGAGTTAATAAATCCTTATACTAATTATGGTTGTGAATATCATTGATCTGTGTAGGTACACTTGTTGGGGCTTGCACGCTCGAAAAGACAGCGGGGATGGCAGTAGGGTCAATGGATCATTCCATCAACCCACTCGTCTATCAGCAGATTACTGTGACAACCAACAACATCAGTGGTAACCCCACAGAAACCAAATCTAGTATAACTCGGAGAAATAGTTTCAGACGACCTTCTTCATGGACCCTTGATCCTAAAAGGGTTCTCCTTTTCTTTGCCACCTTGTATGATTCAACTCCCATATTTAGTTAACAGACTACTTTGTCGTTTGCTGTGAATTGTGCAGTTGATGAGTGCTTGAAATTGCAGGTCTAGCATGGGAACAATGTTGCTGATATACTTCATTCTCACCAGCAGTAAGCAAAGTGCAGATGAATATGGGGGTGATTGGAAGCAGTGACTGAAAGCACCTCTTATCAAGGAAACAATCGGAAAGAAAGTACATGCATTGGAGCAAAGTTAGGAGTTAAAAAAAGAGAAAAGTGCAGGAGTAGCAAAAGCTAACTTAATTTCAGAATGAGTTAAAATGTGGTTTTGGGCGTGATCTCTTTGGCAACTACAAGAGATAAATAGAAAGACATAATTTACTGGAGAGAGTGAAGGAATCTTGCAGTTTTTTAATGTAAATGGAATACAATGGATGAGATTGAGGACATGGCTCTTTAGTTTGTGTGTTGCGTGATCGCAGGGCTTAGTGGAGGATCATAGAGTCACCTTTTACTATTTCTGCTTCTTCATCCTCTCTATCTTTCTGTTCCAGTTTGCTCTTATTGATATCTATATGCGTGTGTGAGATTTTTCATGTGAGGAGAGGGGTCAAGGGAAAGAGAGCCAATAGCCGGAGAATATAAAATATAAAAAAATTTGGAATGAGTCAACTAAAAAAAATAAAAGTATTTTTTTTTCATGTCAAATCATCTTTCATATTATCACTTTTTTCTACCAATAGAAACTGAGTCTAATAAAATACTAATTTCTCATAGCAAGATGAGAGAACTCTAAACCTTCACTAAAATATACATCTATATTTAGTGCCGATTGTATCTCAAAAAATTTCTTTGAAGAGTATTTACGGAAAGAAAAATATTCTTCTCTCTTTTTTCTTTTTCTTTCGTGGGAATAGTTTTAGGTGAACACAAAATACTGTTTTCTTAAAACTATGAAAGAAAGGAGACAAGACTCCAGTAATCAGTATTTATTTTGCTTGGATGAGATAATAGAATAAAATGGTTTTATCAGCGTTGATTGACTTAAGTAATTATTAGAAACAAGAAGGTTTTCTCCTAGTATTTATTACACTGGCCTAAGAAATATTTTGTTTCACAACAAAATAACTATTTTGTAGTTGCTTAAATCAATACCAGACATAAATGTTAACAGAATCCACAATAAAAAGATACATGTCAGGAATTATTTTTTTTTTAAATGAGGATATAATTTTGAATTTTGATTATTAGTTTTTCTTTTTGTCCTTTCATTTTTTTCTTAATTAAAACTAAATTTAAAAGAAATCCTTGTTATTCTTTTTGTCATTCATTATACAAGGCTAATTATTGTAATTCGGAAGTAGGAGATGAGCACAAAGAGGCATTTGTTAGTTGGGGTGCGTTTTATCTGCCAACAAAGAATAATGAGCAGTCGCAGAGATTCAAATTGTCTGGTGTAGATTGATACAACTAAAATACCTATACCTATGGTGCTTTCAACGATGTAGTTGGACATAAGTGGAGCTTGCATTCATGCTTGTGCTCTTCTTTCATTGATCCATATTTATATGGTACATCCTACCATTAATCAAACCACATTTACTTTTATAATTGGGAAGCATGAGAAAAGTCAAAGAAATCTGAACTTGGTAAAATTAAGTGCCCAAACATGATTCTGGGCCATGATCCATCCATATGCCTTCAAAATCATGCTATTGGGCTGGTCGTGTTAAAGCCAAGCTATTGGGCTCACATATTAACCATACTTTCTTCCTGCACCTCCATACACTAAACATGATAACCATTATATTCTTAATGAAAATAAATAAATAAATAAACCTTACATCCTTATTATTTTTTATTTTGGATTGTATAATCCAAAATAAAAATAAATATATATTTTAAATTATACAATTCAAAATATAAAGATTGTACAATTTAGAAAAGATATTTTTGAAATTTTGAAAAGTTAAGTGCAGGACGAAGACATGGATTTGCAGGAAGAACGCGTCTAACATCGGTATCATGAGAAGCTATTATTATATGATACCAAATCTGATTCTAAGGTCAAAATTAAAATCCACCAATTACGTATTATTATAAAAATCTCAATTTCAAAAATAAAAATAAGAAGTTTGAGGCGAAGTAAAGAGCAGTTGCCTTTATACGCTTTTCATTGTAACCTTTTCTTTTAACATATGTATAAATCTTACTGAGGATCAAAAACAAAAAATTGTCATTAAAACATCATAGCAGAAGTTGCACACAAACTACTTAATAATTATCTGTGTTGTGTTGTGGAAACCAGTCATTTAAATAACTTGAGAATTTAATATGAGCAAGTCCATTCAATGTAAACCAACCTTTTATAACACTTTTTTTTTTTTCTTGTCCTATCTTTCAAAATTATTGGCAATTAATTTTTAAAAAATTTAATCAAATTTTGAATGTTTTAGAAGACAAAGTAAAGATTCCAAGTGAAGTTTCAAAACTAACAGTGCGAATATCCATATATAATATACCACTTTAAATGCTAAAGTCTCAATTTTCTGTAAGCATGTTGAAAATTATATTAAATGACTTTATGTTATGGTAGGATAACAAATCTTTAAGAGAGTAATTCGACAGTGAAATATGCTATTTGGATAAATAATTTTAGAATAAATTAAAATTTGAATATTGGTGAGAGTATTTTGATGCTCTCACATTAAATATTTAAAATTATTTAACGTTTAATAAAAATTATTTTTAAGTGTAACTTTAAGTTTTATAATGATATAAATTATATTACCCTATCTAAACTAAAGATGTAAAAAGTTTGAATTAATTTATTTTAAAAGAATAAAATGAGTAAAATATAGATCAGAACAATTTAAACTTCTAGCATTTCTTGAATTTTTATCGAATAAAAAAGAATCCTTAAATGTAAGTTCATCTGTAATTACTAAGTTCTGTTAACAGACCCACTCATTCAAATAAAAAAAAGACATATTTATTTACTAGTAAATGCGAATTCTATATGCAAAATAAGTAAAAAGAATAATTTAATTTAAATGTCTCTTATAAGATAAAATAATTTACTATTTGAAGTTTTAACTTTACGAGTGTTACAAAAAACCTTGAACATAGAGCAGACCAGTTATTGACCTATATGGTTTTAATTCTATGGTGACACGTAAATCCTAATCTGAGGGACTGTAATTAATGCCCTTGTATTCCTATAAATTATTTTCGTTTACAAAGAAAAATAAATAAACAAACTTACAAATAATTAATTTTCGCAACTCTTCACCTATATATTCATGGATCAAACAGTTCCCAGAAGGTAGGGCAAAGTCAGCAAGACCTCCTCGTGAGTGGGCACCCTCATTTTGCTTTTGCTTAATGGTAAATTCATGAGATGCACTTTGTCTTTTTTTTAACATTCACAGTGTGGACATTCTATGGTTGTATGTTTTGAACTCTATCCACCAACTTTTACATGCATTTTTGAAAAGAAAGATGTTTTAACAGAGAAAATATAATGATAATGCAAAAAGTTATATTATTCTAATAAAATTTATGACCACTGGTCATATATATTTTGGTCTATAAACAAGTATGATGTTCGGAAATGGAATAATAGCCAATATTCCATGAATGGGAATGGCTCCCTCTGCAGTGAGCATGTAATAAATAGAAATTGTAGTTGTGGTATATATATTACAGCTTGTAGCTCAACAGCAGACATAATGAGACAGCATCAAACATGCAGACTGAAACCAGCTACCATACTGACACACTCTGCAAATTTTTATTGCTAACCCAAACCTACACTCATACAACGTAATATAACCTACAACATCTTTCAACACTTACTATGCCCATCATCATAATCATAATTATGCACTTGCTATGTTCGAAGTTCCTTCGTGTGTGAGAAACCTAGGCAAGCCTATTTTGGAACCCAACTTCTGAACATCATCCCTAACTTGTTTTCTATACTCTCGAAAGCTGAATTTCCTGTAAATAGAGGGCTCTCTGCAGCTCTCTATCACAGTGTCATCTGAAGGGCACAAGAAATACGCCATAGAGAACCGCTCTAGTTTCGGGTTGGTCATAACGCGATGCTCCACGCTCTTATACACCCCGTTGCTCCATGCCTATATATAGCATGGCCTAACGTTAGTTAACCAAAAACCAGACCAAAGAATATGATTATTCTAGGAAATAACTAAATACCTGGAACAAGTCACCAATGTTGATTATAAGGGCATCGGGGTTTGGTTTAACTGCGATCCACTTTCTGTCTTTGACCAATTGCAAACCCCCAACCTGATCCTGATATAATATGGTGAGAAAGTCACTGTCAGTGTGTGGCATGAGACCGTGAATCCCAAAAGCAGTAGGGCATGGAGGATATCGGTTCAGTCGAAGATAGCATGTGTTAGGCAAACAATTCTCCTTAAAGAAGCTTGACTTGTGACCCGTTTTCTCCGCCAGTATGTCGGCTAATGTTTGTGCAAGGCTCGAAACTGTTGTAGCAAACTGTTCAATTGTAGAACTGCAAACATATATGCATCCAAATAAATTCATCAGTCACGGTTAATTGATTTCTTACACTTGTCTTGCCTATAGTAATAAAGTAATAAAGGTGAATGTTAAGGTATGACCATATAATATAACAATATCTTTATATAGTATTGTTTTAATGGAGTCAAGAATTGATGGAATGATGTCGTCAGTCTTCCATGACTCTAGAGTTTTCGGCTCCAGCTGATTGGCAACATTCACGTGAGAAACTACGGAATGTGTTGGTCAGGGGAACCATAAAAGTAGGAACCATGTGCATATATACCGAAACTGTGTGAACAAGTTCGGGGCAAGGAAGAAAGCAATGTCTGCGTCATGTGGGTTTAGACTGTAGATTATTATAAAATGCATGGAACTGATTAATAAGAGAATAAAGCAAGTCAACACATGACCGAACTGAGCAATGGCGGTGGAGGAAGAAGTTGACAAAACATGGATTCGACCTGTGTAATTTGCTGTGTGAAAAGCAAAAAGATCTGCTGCTCTTTAAGAATGACACAGAGCTCAGGTTTTAACGGGGCCAAATGAAAATTTCAGCTTTTGTTTATGAAAAATCTAGAAAGAGAAGAAGCTATAGGTCTTGATATGTCCACACTTCATTCACACCAAATAAATGCTTGGCAGACTGAAACTAAACATTACTGAATATTATATATAATTAAAATGGCATTCAACTGCATGACACCTTCCATTACTCTAGGGTATTAAATGCACCCATAGTTTTCACTGATATTCATATAACAAGCAATTCAATTTTTTGAATTAGAAGAAAAAATAATAAAATTTGGATCCATGTCATAACTTAAAAGCATTAAATAACATGTTTATTCCCCATCCTAAAATACTTCATATTTTCACTCTATTTGAAAACAAATTGTTTGGCTCCCATAAAAGAATTTCGGAATATATGTAGTGCTCTAAAGTCCTCTTGCCGAAATAAATAACAAATATTTTTTATTGTTTTCAAAAGTTAATTTTTATCTACCGAAGAAAGTTCTGAAAATTAATGGTGCACATAACACGAGTAACTACATCACTATGAATTAAACTTGCATAGAACAGCTTCTGGAAAAGTGAAATTTACATATTTGGATTGATATAGAGAGGCACGAATAGACATAATAGAAAGAATGCAAATAAGAATGCAAGCAGTAAGAAAAAGATGACTGAATAGCACATATAGTAGTGAGTAGTGAGTGAAGAGACGTACCTAAGAGAGTTTGATCGAGAGGATCCTAGTATATCGGTTAGAGGAATATGAAAGGCTTCTGACCAAGATAACTGTCTAATGCATGTGGCAGTGGGTGCTCCCCAACGGTAGCTTCCGGCGGAGAAGTTCAAGAACTTGTCCTCTTTGGTCTTCTTTTCAAAGGGTTGTCTAAAGACCTTCTCTTGCTCACATCTCAACCTGCTGAAAATATCACTGGAAATACCATGGTTCACCACCTGGAAGAAACCCCACTCCTGTGAAGCCCTAGCTATATGGGACTTGCACTCTTCCCTCACAGTCTCGTCACTCTCCTCTAAACGGCTGAGGTCAATCACCGGAAGCTCGCATTCCTCGGCCACCAGAAAATCGTTATCGAAAGCATTATTCTCTTGAATGCTGTTTCGGGTCTTGTCAAATAGGATCTTGTATGCCTCGTGAAAGGGTGGGTCCGAAACGGAATCCATTCTGATAGAAAAGAGGGGATGTCAAAACAAAAGTAAACGAGTGGAGGTTTCTCTGATGAACACCAAAAAGAGATAAGGACAAGTGATTTTTGGTTGCTTTCTTTCTTCTGTTTATTTCGCCTTCGATGAAAACGCTTTAGACTTTGGAGACAAAGCTCGCTTCATGTCTTTTTCTTCAGACAGATCCATTCATTTACTTTATTCTTATATCTTTCTTTCACACTGCTAAATTCTAACTCAATACACATATAAATATACCTATTTTCGTGGTAAAAACAACACCCCTTCGTTTTAATTTCAGGCCCCCACGGATCATCGATTCGAAGCAACTATTTGTTTGTAAGACGGAACTATTCAAGTCTATTCTTATTTACTTAATCTTCTCACTAACTTCTGGAAAGTCATAGCAAGGACAATGATGCAACGATTAACCCCTTGCTAGATTGTGTTTCTTTCGTATAACACTTGCTCTAACTATTTGTTTAACTGTTTCCTCATATTCTTTTAACATCTCCTATGTTTATGTGCAATTTTTCTTCTTATTTTAATGCTTTTATACATCTTTTTCATGCATACATCTCATTTATATGCAATCTTTCAATCATTGATGCATATGTCGCTTTCCCTCTCTTTCTCCAAACTTAAAAAAAAAAAATATTATAGTATTTTAAACTGATTTAATTTAAGAAAAAAAAAAAAAAAAAAAAAACTACCTTGGAATTTATTCCATTCAAACGAGCATATGCTAAGGGGTGATGTTTGGACGGTACAAGATTCCTTGCATTTAAAAAGTAATTGCAAGGTTCTACCGTCATCATCCAAGGACCTTAATTAATTTTTCTTTAGTTATATTTTATTTTATTATTATAAATCAGTTATTTCTATAACTAAGATTTCATCATAGAATCTACACTCTCCTTTGGAGGGGCATGGAGACCCACTTTTAGCTGTAGAATCCGTGTGTGTCTATACATATACATATACATATATATATATATATAGGGGTTGGATATATATCCAAGGTTCTCACTTTCAAAAACAATCTGTATGTTCAAGATTAAGTAGACAGTATATTTTTCCAAAAACTTCTCGAACAAATTTGAAGAAAAAAAAAATCCTTTTAACAACTTGGGTGTTCTACAGCGAAACATGATATGCATGGTCCAATTTCCAAAAGATGAGAGTACAACGAAACAAACCTTTTTTAAATCGGTAAAATAATATATGGAATAGAAAAATATAAAGAGGTGATTCAACCCATTTACGAAAAGCTATTTAAATACAAGTTAAATTAAAAGACAAGCTCAGACTGTAATAAAACATTTCCAACCCAAAAAACAATAATATTAAGTACTAAAATTTCAAACAGAAAATAATAATCCATCACAGCCGGTACTTTAACGAATCGATCAAAAGCAATTTCTAATAAATCAGCAGAATTAATCAACCCAATTTGGTATATCAACTAGATAAGTCAAATGCATCCGAAAATACACTTTTCTTATCATCCTAAAACCCTAAATCCAAAAATACAAGGAAAGAAACTAATATTTAATGTGCGTTGGCTTCTGGTTAGCAACATTTGAGACGCGTGTATTTTATATCTAGGATAGGAATAAAGACTTGCGTCTCCATGGAAGCGTTAAAAAGAAACTTCGACAAGGCACGGTAACATCAAACCTCTCTTTGTGTTTATAATCAATGGATTCGGATTTTTCCATAACATGTTAAATTTGTGGCTAATTGGAAATGTCTGTATCCTTCAACTTTATATTATCGCTCACTCCGCTATTGGGTTTGTTTATATATATAAACCAGAATAACCCATGGTAAAAGTACTTGACTAGTATTTCTTAATGCCCAAATTGCTTATAAGAAGAAGATAATGATGAAAACTGTTAATTGGTCAAAAAGATCATAACTTTTAGCAGATCAAGTAAGAAAACTTTGTTCGTATAATTTTTTTACACTGGGAAGAAGATCATGGGTGGCACGCAATATATACTTATTCACACACAAGAGACTAATTACATCTTACTTCTCAGTTAGTCAGTTGACCGATTCACATGGTCCCATCTAAATAAAATTATCGGCCAGACTGAGGTAGTCAAGAATTGTTGCTCCATCCGTTGACTTTTGAAGTTAAAAGTTTTATTAATTATAGGTCAGGTTGAAGATTTTATCAAAATAATAAATAAAATATCTGCGGAGTAGGTAAATTGGATACCTGGTTGAGGATTTATTAGAAGCTATCAGCTGAGTCCTTTGTGTTTTGGCTAAGCTTCAAGTTCCATCAGATGTGCCGGACTACTGCATTAATGTTACAGGTTCCGCAGACAATTTGTAAGCAGCATGTGATACCAAAGTACAGCTTACGATGAATTCTAATGTAAAGCTGGTAGAAAATAAAGGTTTTACATGCATGACGTCTAGAGTTTCAGATGTCATACATGTTAAAGGTCACTGAAAAATAAACCTCGCTGGCAAACAAATAATTAAATAAATTGACACTAGCATGTTGGGCAGAATTTAAACACGTGAATCACAGAAACTTGTTATATAAATAACGATAACGTCTTATTTCTGAGGAAATAAACCTGCTCTGCTTCTAGCCTTGACAATTTAGGTTGGAACTATGGGCTGTCACATGGTATTTAGGAAACAAAGTGAAAAGTAGGAAAGTATAAGGAAGAGAAGGGGGTTACTTACAGAAGAAGAATAGTAGGTTTAAGTAAGCTCCGGTTCAGTGTGTAAGAAAGAATTTGGTATGGCAAGATTGGTGGAAAAAGCTGATAATTTATAGGCAACAAGTGTATCAATTATTGTGAACATTAATACGAAGGACACTTAGATAATTGAAAGCCTATGCTGAAGAGAAGACCACGCGGCGCATGGCTCTATCAGAGAAAATATATCTACTGTCTCCCTCTCTTTCTTTTCTTTTCTTTTCTTTTTTTATTTTCTTTTTACGTTTTGTTTTCCTTTTAAAGTATACAAAATCATGCCAACTTACTTCATTTGAAGAGTACACAAAAGTAAAGGAAACATTAAGAATTGGATGGATCCTATGGGTCACAAATCGGTCGACTTGCATGTCCTGCCCCACCAAGTCCCCGTTTTACTTGTTAGTTTGTAAAAATAGTCAGAACAGGTTCACACGTAAAAGTAAAGAAAACACCCCACTTTTGGGTGCATGGATAAAAAAGAGATAGGGTAAAAACAAAAGGTAAAAACTCCTTTGACAACGGTGGAGAAATTACTCCTTATTGACGTAGCGGGACATGAAATGTTGTCTTTTTGTAATTTTTGCATAGTAAAATAAAATTTGAATGAAATATATACTCACTGTGATTGACGCGAGTTTATGAAAAGGAATTACTATTTGAGCGATCGAGTAAGTAAATATATGAGACCGATGGAAGAATGGTGGGGAAAAAGTGGAATAGGTTGATTTCGGAGGAATGAAAGGAAAAAAAATCTGATAAGGAAGTTGTGGTGTCGAAATTATTAAAGGAGAAGAAAGGTGTATGATTCTTTTTATATTTAAGATGGGGTTAGTGAACGATGAGAACATGTTTAGACTAAGTAAGGGAATCCCACCACTTCTGAAAACTGGCTTCCATTACTATTCCAAAACACTATATCTCTGAAACTAGTCTTCAAACCATCCCTGCTCCAACACTCACTCACCTCTTTTCTCTCCCAACTTATATTGTTGCCTATAAATAAAGTCAATGATTAAAAATTAATCCTAACAACCACCGAAATGTTTAAGCTCATACTTTCTTTAACTTTTAATTTCTTTTATTTTTCTTTCAAAAGATATAGGAATAGAAAGTGCCACTATCAACTTTTCTCTCTCAATATTCACCATCTCGATCACACTTTCTCATCAATCCGAATCTCTTTTTCTTTCCGCAATTTATCTAGTAGCAACACAGTCCTATTACTTTTTCGCACGGTTGACATAAAAGGAATCCTATTTTCGGAACCTACACTTCTGTTTTGCAATTTTCGTGTCAACTTCAATGTTAATATTTTCAAATGTACCGTGTAAGTATATAGAAAACCTTTGGTTTTTTAACCCAAATGGTAAAAATTTTCCAACAAAATACTAAAATTGATAGATTTTTAAAAATTTATCCATATTGATAATTTTTGTGGCAGGCCTTTAGATTTGCAAAAATAAAATTATGTCAAACGATTTTGATAGAGAGAACAATTTATGTTTAACTTAAACAACTTGATTAATATATTAATCAAAATTTGTTTTTTTCTAATTTTAAATTAAGTTATGTCATACTAGCATAACTTTAATTGTTTTTATACTGAGCTGAAGTCGTATACCTTTTACAAGACTTCTGCATTATTTACAAAAAAATGAGTTTGATATTTTAGTATAAATTTTATATGAAAATATTAATTGTGAAATTAAAAATTAATATTGTACAATTGGAAAATAAATAAGACTATTAGGTAATTTTTTAGAAATTATAGCAAAAACAAATATATTAAAAGTGTAGAAATTAGTAACTAAATCATGAAAAATTGGAAAAAATTGAACTTATAAATTTGACTGCCAAACAAAGAAAGAGGGGAACTTAATAATGCAAATTGCAATTAAAAATTAAATTACAATATGAATATTGTTACATCACATAAAAGTAATTTGTTTATTAGAGGAAGTATTACAAGGTGGTCTTCTTGTTTGTTTTCTAGGTCTTTACAGAGAGTAATGGACAAAAAGAGGTGGAGATGAACATCAATGTTGTTGAAGGTCGAACTGAGTCGACTAACCAACATTAAATTGTTGACCATAATAAAAAAACTCAACATACTAATATAAGAAAGTTGTGGTTGGGCTTAGTCACGCTACTGTGACGTATCGTATTATTAGAAACAATGACAAATTTTAGATAAATAAAATTACATCATAAAAAAAGTAAAGTGAACTAACATGATCGTTGGATATTAGTGTTAGGGAGATTTTTCTCGAATAATATAGTTAATATATCATTATATGTATGATGTCATATCACATAAATTACCCTAAATATATGAAATGAGATGATGATGTCAATTAGTCTACATTACTATCCACCTTTGATAATACTTTAACTAATATTTATTTATTCTACCCTTCATATATATTTTCTTTTATAGCTTATCTAAGTTTAATGAGTTTGATGAATACTTTGTTAGAATCCAAATTATCTTTGATGAGATTCAACGAAGACAAAATAAATGAGAGAAATTATTGTCATACGAAGTAACGTCATTTCTGTTGTAAGAAGTCTACAAAAATTATAAATATTTTCCTTATTACAAAAAAATAAATGTTGTTAAGATTAGAAGTAAGTCTTATTTTATTAAGAACATTTTTGGTTTTGGATAAATTTTTATGGTACATGTTGCAAGTGATATGTTTAGTTTTACTTTGGTGTGTCTAGCTATTGTGGGATTTAAATGGCAATATATATGTAATTTTACGTCAATATTTATTCCTTTCACATTCTAAGGGAAAAAAAAATTCTCAGTATCAACTGTGTATAGTGTGATAGATGATTAGATGTTGTCAATTTCTTTGAAAATCAAGCCATTTGTCTATTGCTTAATCATGAATTGTCTCTCTTTGATGTAACACGATGCCGATCAGAAAAATGAAGAGTGGAGATGGAAATGGAGAGACTTGGACGAATGAGAACCATACTCTATTCATATTATGCTGTGTTTTGTTTCTTGGAGATTACTGTTATTGCTGAACAAAAATGGCGGTCTGTTTGTGTTTAGATATGTTGCTGGTTGAAGAACGTCATCGAGGGATTGCTCCAGAGGATACCTTCGCCAACTCTCAAACTAAATTATAGGTTGATAATGGATTACATTATATAACATCACTGATTATAATTATGTTATATAATATAATAACATAATTATAAAGAAATATTTAATATATTGTTTCATATATATTTAAAGTTTACTTTTTTTTTATATATTTTCTACTGTCTCAGATTCACCCAATTACTGTGTGGCAATTTTTGTTTATTATTACTGAGTGTAAAAGTGAAGCAAAGGTAATGAATTGACAGAATGGCACATGTGAGATGGATGACAAGTGGAGTAAAAGGACCTAACCCTATTCACAAAATCCATGTCGGCACACAAACATGTCTCTATCTATAGGGTCACAATTTCCACTTCACCAAGACCAGAGGTTGAGGCAAGGGCATGTGTGCATGTTCATTGCTTATTCGAAAGGACACCACAATCCGCAGTGTAGGATCCGTGGCACACCTCCTCCAAACCATCAAAAATATCTTTTCATTTTGCCATTTCCCTGTTTCTTAATCACTTTTCATAATATAGTATAACTACCTCTACCTTTATCTCAATCGACAGTGACCAGGTATGTTTGATTTTTTGGAAAAGAAACCAGACCTTTTGGTTGGTCACAAACATGGCTGCAATTGGTTATTCACGTTTCCTCGGGAAAATAAATAATAATCCCCACAGGCATAACCCTCCAAAGGGTACGTAGCAACTGCCCCCAAGATAAACATTGATATTTAAGTCAGAAAACATATATATTATGAGTAAAATGTAAAGTATAAATGGACTCTTAAAACTATTAATTAATTTAAAAAATGGTTTAGAGACTATTTTTGACATAATTTCCAATTAGTTGAAACTTGCAAGTTTGAAAGTTTATGCGTTCACAGACACACCAAGTCACCACTTATCTATTGATGATAAATAAAATAGTTAGTAAGCAAATAATGAAATTTGCAACGGGGACAGGGAATCTATGAGGTGGTAATAAATCAACGCTACAAAGAATTATATATGTTTGGTTTGGTGTATTGAATTTGATCCCAAAGCCACATATATCAGACCCTATTTATTATATGTAATGATTAATGAGATGAGAACTGGGTCGATACAATGAGTGATAACTACCCGAATATATATACTCACGCACACTTATTCAAGTGAAGCGACACAACTATGACTATAGTTATGCATTAATGAATCTGTGTACGATGGAGAGGGCAAGTGGTTCTCTTGTGAATCACAACAAAAGGCCCTTCGAGACTATGCATAACGACTTGTGTATTTCTGTATTTAGAAGTAGAATGTTACTTAAATACATGAAGTATGTGGTGTCCATCTACATGGTAAGTGAATAGATACAAATTTATTAGATATTTCACCCCTCATAAAAAAAATTGCAAGAACATAAAGAAGTTAAGTAGGAAAAAATAAACTAAGAATACATAAAAAAAATATGTGATTTAATTGAAATTCACACTACATTCACAATTAGAAATTTATTAAAAAGAATATAAAATTACAATAAAAAGTTTATCTTACTGATGAACTTTTTATTTATAAGATTCTATTTATATAATTAAACTTATCTGACTAACTTATAAAAGATGTCTCATGTAAAATCATGTACATAGTAATCTAGTTAGGAATTGAAAATGTTAACTACAAAAATCAAATTAATGTAGCAAATAATATAGTCAAAAGCTTTACTCAACATAAATAAGTCTTGTATCACCATGTGCTCTAACCAGATGTAAATAAATTATCTACCAAACTTAGATGCTTTAGTGTTTCTAGACAGTATATGAACCTTTAGACATAAATTTTATTGAACCAAATTTTCACAAATCTCTATTTTGGTTCAGCACAAATCTTGTGAGTAATAAAACACTCATTACCTCTAATCCCAAATTTAATCACCTATCAACTAAATTAGATCTAAATAGAAAGAACTTTTCATTAGTTAAAGATTTCATAATCATATTAAAAGGATTGTGATGCATTGAGACCTTTACTACTCTACAGGTCCTCTGACCATTTTCATTCTTACAATAAGAATAATAAAAAAAATTAAAGGTTTATAAAAGAAATAAGTAATAGAATACAAATAATGAACAAAAGAAACTATTAGAATTCTATAATGAGAAGACTATCAATACTACTTTAATCTCAAATTTATTTTTCGTGATTGTTCATTATTTAAATATTTATTCCTTTTAAATAAATTGATTTAAGTTATGTTGTATTCAATCTTTCCTTACCTCTTACATAAATTAGTTTATTACTTTCTTTGAAGTTTTTAAGATTTTGTGTTCGATGAAGAAGAAAGAAGTGGGACTAAAAGAGAAACAAATGTAAACAAAATTGAAAAAAGAAAAACAGATTTAGTTAAAAATAAATGAGTAGAAAGAACATTTATTATCATTAATTTATTTATTATTATATTATTAGTTATTATAATGCAAAAAATAGGTTTATTATATATTAGAAACCGTGATCCATTATAATCAGAAAGAAATTCTTCAACCTTGTTTATTTTAACAACATCAAAATCAATTTTAGAACACATATAATTAATTACTAGCTCCCTTATTCGATTATAAAGACTTTTGTTTACAGGTTCAAAATTTTAAGAGTAAGTAATATTTATATATTCACTCACTGTTATCTCATATTCTATTAATATTATAATATTTGAACAACTAATAAAATTTTACATCTAACAATTATTATTTTATCTTTCATCTTTCTTTTTATTTTATAAATATAAAAATTTATTTTTATATTACTTTAAGAGTGGATTGAAAAATAATTAATAAATTTATCAAAATTTCATTTCTGTTCTCAACAGATCTATCAAATCATTGTCTAACCATTATTCTTGTTCTTTTCTCAGTTTTTTTCTTCTGATAAAGGGACTCTTAATGTTTCAATGCCATTAACAGAATTATTAACTTTTTTTAGTTTGTCTTCTTTAAAAAAAGAAAGTTTGAGTCAAATGTCACATACTTTTATTATAAATAAAAAATTAGAAAGAAAGGAACTTAATCTCCTGAAGACTTTTCCTTTGAAAGTAAATTCTCTGATTGAATTGAATTAGTAAGGAGAATTTCTTTTAGTAGTACACTGAACATATATTAACAAAATTGGTAAGATCTAAATATTAAGTTAAAAAAATTAAGTTCATTGATTCCATCATCATCATCTCTCTATTTATTTCTTTCTCTATCTACATTTCTATATGTATCGATCTATGTACTATCTCTATATATAAATATATATAAAAGAGACTATATATAAATATTATATATATATAAGAGAAGTTAGATTCTCCCTATACAAAATTTATAAAAGTATTACATATCAATATTTATTTCCTTTTTCTTTCAAGACATTTAAGAATAGAAAGATATATTTTTATTCCTATAAAAAAATATTGTCATATACAGCAAAATCATCTACTATTTATTTCAAATGCTTATAATTGGTGAACATCCTAAATAAAGTACTCAAATATTATTGTGACAGTTACTTAAAAAATTATACATAAAGGATTAAGGATAATTATACCCTAATCCTCTTACTCAGACTATAAGATTAAGTATATACTTTTAGTTTAAATAGCTTGAAGAAAAGTGATATGTGATGCATGTAATAAGTAAAAGTGAATGATATTTTTATTTTTGTTGAAATATTTAAATTAATTTTTAATTTTTTATAAAACCTTGTGTCTATATGTGTAAGATTTTTAAAATGAAGTAGAAGTAAAGTATTTTAAATTTTAATTTATTTAAAAGTTATAATAAGTTTTTTCAGTTTTAATTTTCTAATATATAAGTTGAATAACACAGTAGGAGAGTTTGGGATGACCAAAGAATGGGCCTCTTGCAGCACCTCAATGATTATGAGGCCTTAAAAAACAATGATTTCACTTTCTAGAATTAATACCAATCAATGTGGTCCTTTTGTCATACCCACCACCCATAATTCAGCCGCAGACACTTTTCCAATTCCTTCATGTGCATTGTTGGTGCTTCTCCCCTTGCTCTCAATTTCAAATTCTTTCACTCACTTTTCTTCATTAATCATCCTTTGATGGAAGACAAAAATAGACCCATTAAAATAATATATGTGAATAAAAAAATAGAGAAAATAGTTATAAATAAAATTAATACTGATAGAAATGGTCTCTTTTATATATCACCTTATTAAACAAATTCATTTATTTTTATTATCCTTATTTTTATTTTCACCCCTCCAAGTAAACGTACCATAAAAGGTAGACCTTTATCTCTTTAAAAAAATATTAATATTATTTTAATGTAAGAAAATCTTTTCAAAGTTATTTTTTAGATATATAACTAATTATAGTTTTTTAATATGAATTCTATGAATTAAAATACGATATCAATATTAATTAATTAATATTTCAAAATCAATATGAGCATTAAAAACATTATTTCATATATCTACCTAAAAGAAAACGTTATTTCATCTATTTACTCAAAAAATCAATATTTGGTATTTAATTAGTTATTGGTGACTAGAGAAAAACTCAATTAGTTTGGTGTGCAGTTATTTTTAATGTTTAAAACAATTATTGAAGTTAACTAAAAAAATATATTTTGTACAATTATTTTGAGATCGAGCTGTTTATGAGTTAGAAGGCTACTCTTTTATATGAATTTAAAATATAATAGTATTGTAATTATAATGTTTGCGAAGTGGCATACGGGTAAAAAACATAGGAGAACAAAAAATTGGACATGACTTTTACGGGGATTTCTTTTCACACCTCATATCTTTTTGTGCACCTCAAAAATATGAATATCTTTCCTTTGTCTTTTTGGTCTAATGTTTTTTTTTTTAATTTATAAACTTTTTAGACTGAGTATTTGAAAATATTTTTATTATATTCTAGATTCACAATAAAAAAGTTTTTAAATTATGAAATCTGAATTTTTTTTTTATAAATTACATAATTCATAAGTCATTTTTTATATGAAAAACTTTTAGATTATACAATTTTAAAGTTAATTTTTATATAAAAAAAAACTTTTAAATTCTTTAATTCAAAAATATATTTTAAATTACTCTGAATTTTTTTTTACATATAATACATTTTTAAATTGTGAAATACAATAATCATTGACGGATTATATAATTTAAAAGTTATTATTGAGAAAAAAAGAGCTTTCATCAATATACAAGATATTAAAAAAATTATGGTAATGATTAAGAGTATTTTTATAGTTTTATACTTCATAGAAATGCATGAAATAAAGTATGAAAGAATAAATACCTAAGTAGTTATAATTTTATTTATTTTTGACTGTTAAAAAAAATTACCAAAAGAAAGAGAGAGAAATAATATGGAATACATTCTTACCATTGTTGATATTAAAATCAGTTGTTAGTTTATATTAAAATCGATTGAAATATAACATGTATCAAAATAGTAATTTATGCATCTCTTCGGGAAAAGAAATGTATTTTATTTTTTAAGCTAATAAATTATAACCTTTATATGAAGTATATTTTAAAATAGTAATGATAAAAAATAACTATTTGCTCTGAAGGATAAAAAAATTAATTACGTTATTTTTTATTGAACCAGGTTTTGTTATGGAGTCTTTGACCATAAGTTACATCTTTGGGTGAACTTTGTTTCCATTATTTTTATGATTTTAGATTTTCCTGTATAATAATGCAATAGCAGATAAAGTTTATCAAATGCCATTTAGTATATGTCAACTAGCTCTAACATTATTTTTATTCAAACACATCAGAGTTTAAGATTTAGGGATCAAGTATTTATTGGACGATAATTAATTTAATACCTAATTCACTATATTTTTATGGATTTTTTTATTATTATTCGTACACAAGTTTAAAGCGAACATCTTAGGTGAAAAGATTAAATCTTATATTAATCTTTTGAATTGTATAGCTATGAATTACATATTTATAATTTAAGAACCTAATTATTATGAGGTGAAACATTCCTAATCATTAACCAAATTTAATTTTACTAATCACGTAAATATGTCTAATCATCGACATAACTAATACTTTATAGTAGAAACTAATAAATTTTATACATTAATAAATTTATCTTGTAAACACAATGTTAAAACTAAAATATAGTTATTGCTACTTTCTATGAATAAAAAACAGTTTACACAAAAAGAAATTTTTTCTCAATAGAAAGACACAAATATTTAAATTATAATAATCATATAAATGTTATTATACATTTAATTAACTTACATAATTACTTAAGTCTTTTATCGGACATACATACTATTTTACTATTATTCTTTATGATTCTCCTCATATTTTTATTTTCGGTCGGTCCTTATAAATATTATAATGTTTAAGTCAGTTATTAGTTTAAATATATTGTAATATTATGAAATTGAAATTTCATTACTTTATATGTTTGGAGTTGTTATCTTATTTAAATTTTCTCACTTGATCTTTTTATTTCGTGAGATAAAGGCCTAAATTTTTGTGAGCACTTATTATTTCTCCAACTATGGTTTTGGCGAGTAATTCATTTTAGAAATAACATAGTATTGATAAACTAATATATATTATTATGTACAATATGACTGACCAACATGAATAATATAAAACGTGATTACACTAACCAAAATGAACTAATAATTTAATAATACTCAATAAATTAATTTAGAATATAATAGTAGAATAAATATAGACATATATTATCTTACTTGTAGAACAAATTAATCTCTCAATTGTACCTACCAATAAAAAAATGAGATAAAAATAAATAAAAGTGTGATCGTATGAAAAAAATAACTAATTTATTATGCTTATCGACATTTAAAACATTTTCTCATAAAAGATGTTTTGAATATGAAATTCAAGTTTAACTAACTGGTTGGATGGTGGAGGGTGGTTGTTTGTTGATTTAATTTAATTTTTATTTAGATTTGTTTGAGTGTTAATGGGGCAATTATGAGAAACAATAAGAGAAAAAAGCTATCTCTTATTATTAAGAAAATAATATCACGTCGATTCTCTCATCAATATAGAATATAAAATCCAAATCTACAATAATTAAATATTGTTGTAGAATATCATTTAATCAATTATATATATATATATATATATATATCAAAACAAAAATCTAGAATTTAAAACACAACTTTTTAATGAAAAACCAATTCGAAAAACACAATTTACTCGTACTTAACAATTTCTTTAGTTTTTTTTCAATTTTTTATTTTTAAAAAATATATTCTAAAATGTATTATTTATGTGTATGAAAATAATTTTTTTTCATTTATTTAAACCAGTAAAGAAAAAGATATAAAAAATTATAAATTTTGAAAAAAATCAACAAAAAATCGAACTCTATGTTTCATACCTTTTTTGGCATAAAATTAGTTAGAAATCATTTTATCAATATATCTCTTACGAAATAAAAAATGACAAAAAAAAAAAGCTAATCTTGTCGATCTCAATCCAATTTGAATTTGTTGGTTTCTTAGAAATAGAATTATTGCTTCATTTCAATAATTAGTGTTTATTTTCTGTTTATAGTGACCTAGCATAGCAGCATGATTTTGAGAAAAGGAAAAAAAGTGATGGGGTAGATTGATTTATTCATCTTAGTTTGTATGTATATATGTCCGCAATGATTATGAGCAATGAGTAGTGAGGAGATTCCCTTTTCTCTTTCCTTATCACTGCTCATTTCTGGTGTTGTCAATTCTGCATCCATTGCTAGCTTAAATCAAACATGCTATTTACAGTAAAATCTATCTTCCAGAAAAATCATTCCAACCCTACCGCTTTATTGTTTAATGTTTTAATTTAATCTTCTAAAATATCAAATCAATTATTGAGATAGACAGAGAAAAATACATGTTTAATCTATAGAGTACAGTGTTCGATTAAAAAATAAATAAAATTCAATGAAATTTTTTTATTTATACTTTTTAGATTTTTTTAATTGAACATTATACCTCGAATTTCGTATTAAAATAAGAAAACTGAGTGAAATGGTTTATTATATTAACATAATATTATATATTTAAAGTTAGTTAATAACTTATAGATGCAGATAGATAAGTCAGTGTATTTATATTTACTAAAACATTGTAAATAATTTGTATTGTAATCTTTTATTATAAAATTGTTAAATTATTTACAAGTAAAAGCCAAAATTAAAATTTCCAATACAGTAAGAATCATTGTAAAAAAATTAGAGATGTTTATCAATTTGACGTTTTTTTTCATCGGAAAATGTTTACAATTTTAAAGTAAAAAAAAAAACAAAAAAAAAAAACATCTGAACCACAAAGCATTAGCTTTGTTTTATTTGGATTTTATATTAAACTAAAACCAAATTAAACTTTAATTCATTTTTATGTTTGATTTTGGTGACTATTTAATGAGAAATCAGATTAAACTCAACAACATCAACACTCCTATCATGAAGTATGAACAAAAAGGTACATAACAAAATCTTTAATAATTACAAAAAAAAATTAGTTTTATAACTTTTTTAGACCAGAATTTGAATATTTATAGTGGGGTATTTAATAAAGTGGAGTTTTGAAGCTGTAATAGTTGAGTTAAGGATTTCATTGAAGGAAGAACTAATGTTTAGAATACATGAACAAAAATTAAATAAAGGTTCATTTATTTTGATGATCAATGAGTAAAGAATAAATTTGATTTTATAATTTCTGTGTGTTAGAATTTGAATATTTATGGTTGGATATTTAATGAGGTAGAGTGCTGAAACTTTATTTTATTGAGAAAAAAATTAATGTTAATGATGCATGAAAAAAAAATAGTGAAATCCCTATGTTTTGATAATCATACAAGTAAATAAATTTAAGACTTGAGTTTTATAAGATATTTTTATTGAAATATACTAATATGACGTAAAAAAAATTAAGACACGTTGGATCATAAGAATAAAATAATATATTTCTATCTTATAAATATATGTTTTTTTCCACTATCAAATAAAACATTAATTACAGTGTGAGATTTACAAAACCAAGTTGAAACAAAAGTTGTAATAAAAATAGGATAAAAATAATATGTAATATGGTACACAGAGTAAACTAAAACTTTATATAATGACTTTGGCAATATAAATGAATTAATAAAGAGTATTAAAGTGGAGATGATTGAACCTACTACTAGTGATATGAAATTTTGATTATATCCACACTAAGTTTCTAAAGTAAAAGATGCAATGGTCATAACATAATTATTATGTAGGGGTCGTCGTGATTCACATAAAATAAGAAAATATTAAGTTGGTACTTCATATATTTGGTATTTATATATTTAGTATCATTACTAGCTAATTACATTGATAATAACTTATTTAAAATGTACTTAAATATTATTTTAAAATATTTGGACAAGTAGATGTACACAACTAATAATATTGATTATAACTTATTTACAATATAATTAAATATTATTGATATTTGGATATAATTATATACACAATTTCTCTAAATTTAAAATTTGAAATTGTTAAAGCATGAAAACTTTAGTCCCGTATTAATGAAGACGAATAAATTTTAATAAGTTTTGAAAAATTATTGTAACATGATTGACATAAATTATTGAAATATGATTGACATAAAACATTTCAAAATGATATGACCTTTAGGGTGTTATTAATTTTGCTTTTTTATAATTATATTTCAAATAGTATCATCTTACAAAGTAAGCAAAAAAATACAACCTTTATATTTTAGATGTCATATTGAATAAGATATATCACTTGTTTTTTTTATTATCTTGTTCAAATTTCAAGTCATTACTTGAAATATATACACCATTGTTTGAGTTTGAGTGTCCAAACTGAAGATAGTGGGTGATGCATGTAATCACAACTTTCAACTTATTATTTGATTTTACATCGTATTAATTTATTTGGTTGGTTATAATTTTTTTTTTCAAAGTTGTGTAAAAGTAAATTAACAAACCTTCTAGTCGATTCTGTTTGAATAATTGAAACTTGATCTGCTTTGATTGAAATCAATTACATTCAAAATCAATCAGAATGTTATTATTTATACATTTTGTTGAAATGACATTTTATTTTTCAAAATTGAACCAATCTGCGTTGAGAACACTCATAGAATAGAGACTAGTGTCCACCATGAGTGGGCTCGCCTAATCCGTTTAAGAAAAGTATGGGCCATGGGCCGTCCTAGAAAGCTTTGGGCTTTTGAAGGAATGGTTTGGGCTTTTGAGTAAGGTCCAGCATAACGTTGTTCGGCTGTGTTTGGGTGTTTGGAGTTTGAGATGAAAGAAGAAGGGAGCGTTTGAGGGCTGTGAAAGATCGTGAGTGTGTCACGTCACTTCGCGAGGCATTTGATTTGATTAGATTAATGTCTCCGTCTGAGGTGGGATACCTGATTCCGGTGAATCAAAGTTTAGAGGAAGAAGAAGGTTCAGTTCCGAAGTTAGCCATATCTGATGGCACAAACGTTATTGGGCGGAACAACATTCCTGTTCTGGACAAGAGGCTTAGCCGCAAGCACCTCACTCTAACTGCTTCTCGCGATGGCTCCGCTAATTTGCTCGTCGTATTAACCTTTGCGACTCACTACTTCTTCACTTTCTTACTTTTTTTTTTTTTTTTTTTTTTTTTTTTTTTTTTTTTTTTTTTTTTTTTTGAATTCGTGATTTCCTCTCGCTTTGTTAATGTTAGGAGGGGACGAACCCAATCGTTCTTAATTCCGGGAATAAGAGAAGGAAGCTGAATCCTAAAGAAGAAGCTACCATATGTAATGGTGATGTAATCGAGCTCATTCCCGGTCACCATGTTTTTAAATATCAGGTGTTGGGGGGTGACAGAAAATCTTCTAGTGGTGGAAACAATGAAGCTCAATCATCGTTCAGAAATAAAGCTTCAGGGGTATTCAACTGCTTACACGCTCCTACATTTTACATTTGTGTTCGTGTCATAATCATCTGAATGTGCATGCATTAAGCTAATTCTGATCGTTTTTTTTTTTTTTTTTTTTTTTTTTTTTTTTTTTTTTTTTGTAAAATGAATTGTTGTGTTGGGTGTAAACTCTGCAGGATAACGTTGAAACATGGAGCCAGAAACAAGGTAGGAATGCAGACGCAAGGAAGTCTGTGCATTCACAGTCGGGTGAAGACAGTAGTGTGGAGGCCATTCGTAATTTCCATGTCCCTAATGACCAAATACCTTCGACTTTTCGACTTTTGCGTGTGCAAGGGTTACCACCATGGGCAAATACTTCTTGTGTTTCTATAGGTGATGTCATTCAGGTTAGTAGGAATAACTGTATTCTCAGATTTTAACTTGTTCTTGCATTGCCCTCTTGAGTGGTGATTTTGAACTATAGAGCAACTGTTTTTGTGCTTCATGTTAGCACTTGATTGAATGTTTTCATTTTTCAACTATGGTTGAGAATAAATGTGCAATGCTACAAAGTTGAAAAGAAATATTTTCTGCTTCAATAATTGGATGAATTTAATAATTGTGCAGAAAACACAATTCGACCTGCACAACACAAGTATTTTAACTAGAAAATAATGGAACTCCTCATTGATTTTATTTTAATGCTTATCACTGATAGGGGGATATTCTAGTTGCTATTCTGTCAAACTACATGGTAGACATTGACTGGTTGATTCCCGGTGAGTTTTTTGTTATGATTTTCGAATTCCTCCTTGCTTTTGCCTCTCTACTCCCCCTAATTTTACCTGTTTGAAGCCTGACAATCATTTTTGTCCTTGAGACTACTGAGATTCTGTACTAATTTAAAAATATTCTGACATTAATAATTCCTTTTCATATATTCAAATTGCTGGGAAAATTTGTTATTTTGCGATGTCAATTTTTTTTATCTGCTCCTCTTGCTCCCACTGAAATAGTGCACGCTTTATCTTTCTTATAGAGTATTACATTACATTGCTTTGCATATTTACATATCCGAAACGAGCTATTTCTCTATTATGCACAATCATAGGCTGCTGGCATGTCTTGTATTCTGAAATTTGTGCTTACGTGAACAATTTTGATTGAGTTTCTCAAATTGTTGATCTCATTCTATTTCCTCCCTTTCAATATTTTCCTGAGGTAGCATGTCCTGCACTTTCAAAAGTGCCCCATGTGCTAGTCATTCACGGAGAAAGTGATGGCAGGGTGGATTGCATAAAGGTTTGTCTCAGATCAATATATTTGGTTAGTTATTTGCAAGATTGATTACGTAAAAATGGTTGAAAGATATTGACTTGCTATGCTACTTCTCTGATTGTTAGAGAAGCAAACCCGCAAAGTGGATTCTGCACAAACCATCATTGCCAATTTCATTTGGGACACACCACTCAAAGGCCATGCTGCTTATATATCCTCAAGGAGTGAGAGTCATCGTGCACACAGCGAACTTAATTTATGTGGATTGGAACAATAAAAGCCAAGGTTTGTGGATGCAAGATTTTCCATGGAAAGATAAAAATAGTCCAAACAAGGGATCTGGATTTGAAAGTGACCTGGTTGAATATCTCAGTATGCTGAAGGTAATACACAGTTTTCATTTATATAGCTAGAAACGAATAAACAATCTCAAGTTGATGAGATAAAACTAGTGCTGAATAGTTCTTGAAAAGCCTAGTTGAAGTAACCTGTCCCAAATTACTAGACAGTTGGATTATTGTAGAAAACTTGTTAAAAGCTTAACAAGTTATTATAAAAACTTGTTGCTAGTCCAAGTACTTATACGGCCCATGAAAGCTAAATAGTTTCAAACAGATGTTGATATTATTATTAGTGTTACTACTATAATTGTCCATATCAGGCACTTTTTATAGGCACTATACATATTACGCATAACATTATTTATTTGGTGGTTCAGTGGCCGGAGTTCTCAGTTAAACTTCCATCGCTTGGAAGCGTCAGTATATGTCCATCTTTCTTCAGGAAGTTTGATTACAGTGATGCAAGGGTATTTTTCCACTTATTGTTATTAAATCATGTCCTTTTTTATTGAAATGTTGTAAAATTTGACACATTGTCAGATATACTGTACATCAGGATACATAATGCTGTTTGCATTATATTCAGGTTAGATTAATCGCATCTGTACCTGGATATCATTCTGGTACTGGTTTGAAAAAGTGGGGCCATATGAAGCTGCGTTCTCTTCTCCAGGAGTGTACTTTTGATGAAGAGTTTAAGAAATCTCCACTTGTTTATCAGGTACAGTTTGGCTCTAGGCTAGGTTGCATTATACTCTCGTTTTGGCGCAGTTGGTTCATGTTAATCTTATAACTCCAGTATTAAATGAAAAAGTTAATGTTAAAGTATTTCACTAGTTATATTTTCTCTCATTTCAACTTAAGTTTTGACTAGAATGTATCACTTCGAGACAGATTTTAGATAATTGCAAAATCTATCATTATCATTTTCTATTTTGTTGATGATCTTGGCTTATATCTACTGCAGTTCTCCTCCCTTGGCTCTTTGGATGAAAAATGGATGACTGAGCTAGCAACGTCAATGTCAGCAGGCCTCTCTGAAGACAAAACACCCCTTGGTATGGGGGAGCCCCAAATCATATGGCCTACTGTAGAGGATGTCAGATGCTCATTAGAGGTAAAGCTTTTAGATGTTGGGGATGTATTTTTTACTTTATGAGATAAAAAAGGAAAACAGCCTTTGATTTGCATTTCATGTTCAACTTAAACGTTATTTTGGAGCATAATCAAATATCTGTTGATATGGCACGTGTCTGGTCTATTTTTATCAGGTCAACGACCATTTTTAATTTTCCGATACATGCTTAACCATTCTCTCTTATACTGTTGAAAATAAGTCTGGGTCATTTCTATCTTTGTTTCACTTAGTAATGACAATAGGTATTGGGGAAGGTACCTATTACAAAGAACATAGGCTGGACGTTAATATGTAGAAGAGCAGTCGCACCTACCTTCGCCCGTTTAATTGCTGAATAGTTAAAGCATGGGCCCATTTACTCAGTTCAGTCGGTTCCTATGTATATAAGTAAAAAGACTGAAAATTTTAGTTTGGTTTTTTACATGAAAAGTGATAGAGAAGAGCTCAAAAGTTATCATTATTAGAAATTATGGTACTATATTGGAAATTGGCAATGTTTTCTAAATAATAGTCCCTCCGTTTTAATTTGTCGCATTTTTTAAATCTTTTTGTTTCTATTTAACTGTTATCTTTTAAGTTTAAGACTACATTAATTTCTCTTTTGTCGTTTATATCCTTATCCTTCACCTAATTTTTAACTAGTTTACATGTATGCATTTATTATGACGTAGAAATAAAAAGGGTAAAATGGAAAATCTTATAAATATTTTATTAAATTCAAGAAAAATTTATTGCATTTTTTTATTTCTCCAAAAGAACCTTGAATGACATTTGAAAAGGAATGGATGGAGTAGTAATTATTGTATATAAAAGGTCTATTAATATATATAAAAGGTATGGCATGAGTATGAACAGGGTGAATAACATAAAGCCCAGACCCTTGTTGATATCTTACTGATGTACTTGAGTTGTTGGGTTCTTAGAACAATGTTTTTTCTATTCTACTTTAATTAGTGGTTATTGTTGAACCGAACATGGAACCGAACCCTCATCACCAGGTCAAACAGAATTTAACACTTATAACTGATTTAAATATTACAACTCTCTCTGGGCTATCAAAGGAGTTCATTGCCAAGAATGATTATTTAAATTTATAATATGACTACTCTCTAGTTCTTATATTCTGTCATGCTTGTTAGTGTCAGCTTTTTGTTTCATCTTATTTCGTTTTTCACGTAGGTCTGTTTCGTAATTGAATTTCTAAGTGCAACTTTGTAGACAACTTTTGCCTTCTATTTGTTCTGTAGGGTTATGCGGCTGGAAGTGCAGTTCCAAGTCCTCTGAAGAATGTAGAGAAAGCATTTTTAAAGAAGTACTGGGCAAAATGGAAAGCAGACCTTACTGGTCGCTGGTAAGTGTATCTCGTTGTACAATGAATGCTACCCCTTTAGCTTAACAATTATTTTAAAATTTTAGCATTTAACGTGTTCATATTTTCTTGGAATTATACCAGTCATACAATATTTTTTGCAACCCATCGATTGAATTTGAATCAAGAAATTTGATCGTCTCTATGAGGAATTTTGCTTTGCTGTTTGTGGTATAATCTCTTACGGAAAATATTACTTAGCTCACCCTCCTCCCACCCCTTTCCTAACTAGTCGCTGGGAAAGGATTATCAACAGTTCATAATTGTCTTCTAGCCGCATTGGAGTTCGATTTATCTAAAGGCCCGTGGGCGAAAACTTGGCACTTGCCTTTGCTATGTTGAATATGCGTCACAAATTTTGATTGGAAATATATGCAAATTTTCCTCAAATTTTTATTAGGCATAAATGCTAGTTTGTCTCACCAATTATGTCTCTGAATGCTATGTTTCAGCCGTGCTATGCCGCATATAAAGACTTTCGTTCGTTATAATAATCAGAGTATTGCGTAAGAGCTCCGTCAGACCTATTATATGCACTTCAGCTTTTTATATTTGTTGAATTTTTTAGTCACGCACTGCACTGCTAAAGTCATGTTATAGATAATTAACTGTGGAAACACCCTCTTTCCAAATAGTTGGTGCTTGTTAACTTCGGCAAATCTTAGCAAAGCTGCCTGGGGAGCTCTCCAGAAGAATAACACTCAGTTGATGATCCGTTCATACGAGGTATGTCATGTTATCTGGCCGTTGGTGTTCGTATCTGACAGCTCAGAGCCAAGAATTGGCTAGCTCAGCCAAACCTTATCTAATAACATACAGGACTCTCAAGATGCCAAGAAGATTGTCTTTGGCATTTGCAGTCAAAATACATTTTATCTTCTTCTCCAGAGGTTGCACTAACAAATACTTATATTCATTTCCTTTTAGCTGGGAGTGCTATTTTTACCATCATCAATCAAACGACGAGGATCTGTATTTTCCTGTACTTCTAATGTTGCACTATCTGAGGTAGCGAAACTTTGCTCTTTGATGTTCTTTTCTTTATGCTTGACATGACTTAACTGCAAGTGGAGAGGGAGACTCATGCTAACAAACTAAGAACTGCAGGGTAAATGCACAGCCCAAGAATCTTCTGAAATGAAGAAAACAAAACTAGTAACCCTAACTGGGCAGAAAAGGGAGAGTTTTCATTCACCATCGGAAGTTATTATCCCTTTACCTTTGCCTTACCAGCTCCCTCCTCTGCCTTATTCTTCCCAAGGTTAATCACAGATGTTTCTCGCATGTTTAAGTGGTTTGTCTGTTGTCACGTGTAACTTATCCTCTAATTAATATCAATTCCCTCTGCAGATGTTCCCTGGTCTTGGGACCGGCAATATAAAGGTAAAGATGTCTACGGTCAAGTTTGGCCGCGGATGTGAGCATATTAACATTGATGCCATTCACAGTGTACATATCATTTGGACTCCTTGTAAATATAGTTTGTCATACTTTCGACAAAGGTGTTTCATTTTCATTCCATATGTTTTGTTTTCTTGTCAGCAATATATCAAATATTGAATGCTTCTTTTTTATTCAAGAGTTTTTTTTTTTTCAATTACTTTCCATTCAAAGGTATTGAAACCGCCTTTAGTAGATTGCAATGCATTAAGCTTAGATCGTAGTTCCTTTTAAGATCTTTTGTTATATACTATATGGATATTATTCTATATTTTTATTCTTTAAAATTTAATATACAATAATTTTCTAGTAAAGCATACGCCCAATTTCCTTTTATCCTTATACGATCTGTAAACTTTATTTGTATTTTATAATTGAATTTTATTTTCATCCAAATATTTTTTGAATTATTTTTTACATGGGTATAGTCATATTCTTCTTGACAAACATCTGATTTAATTTTTGTAATTTCTACACGAGCTCGCACCTCTTCCAGACGATTCTGAAATGTAAAATCACATGTTGGATGCCTTAATATGTATTTTAGTTAAATGCCGAGACACAACATGCTTGAAAACATCTTTACTCAAAATTTATGTACTTAGGTTGAACATTATACCTATCACAGATAGGTTATAAAGAAGATAGAAATTACTAATTAGAGGAGGCAGAGCATTTTATACTTCTATGGAAGTTCCACCGTACCAAACTACTCCCCCCTCGTCTCTTATAATTACTCAACTCAATAAAGGAACAAAGATCACCAAATTAGCATCCCGGTAATGCAATGCATGAAAGCAAATGGCAGGTATTTACTTTTAAATACCAGAGGGACAAAGGAATCCAAAAAATTTGAAACTGAAACATGGGTATCTGCAAACTTTTATATAAAGTGCTTACTTAGAGGATGATTATGCAAATCAGTATTTTAGATTTCCACCAAGTTTGCTCTTAAAATATAAAGAACCAAATAGCAGATATTAAATTTCAAAGCTGATGAAGTTGATATTAATGGATTACAAAGTTGTTGACAACAATAAAAATAAACCAAATTTATTTATCAGGCCAAGAGACCCATCCACAGCAAGTTCTGAAATTTGAAGACAACACCATCATAGCACTTAAAAACCACCACGAAGACGCAGGACAAGGTGAAGGGTGGACTCCTTCTGGATATTGTAGTCAGCGAGGGTCCTCCCATCCTCCAACTGCTTCCCGGCGAAGATGAGCCTCTGCTGGTCCGGGGGAATTCCCTCCTTGTCCTGAATTTTGGCCTTGACATTGTCAATGGTGTCAGAACTCTCAACCTCGAGAGTGATGGTCTTCCCAGTCAAGGTCTTCACAAAAATCTGCATGCCACCCCTGAGTCTGAGGACAAGGTGAAGGGTCGACTCCTTCTGGATGTTGTAGTCTGCAAGGGTGCGGCCATCCTCAAGCTGCTTCCCAGCAAAAATCAACCTCTGCTGGTCTGGGGGAATGCCCTCCTTGTCCTGAATCTTAGCCTTCACGTTGTCAATGGTGTCTGAGCTCTCCACCTCAAGGGTGATCGTCTTCCCAGTAAGGGTCTTCACGAATATCTGCATTCCTCCACGGAGACGGAGCACCAGATGGAGGGTCGACTCCTTCTGGATGTTGTAGTCAGCCAGGGTGCGACCATCCTCCAGCTGCTTCCCGGCGAAGATCAGACGCTGCTGGTCCGGTGGGATCCCTTCCTTGTCCTGAATTTTGGCCTTCACGTTGTCGATGGTGTCGGAACTCTCCACTTCGAGAGTTATGGTCTTACCAGTCAAAGTCTTAACGAAGATTTGCATCTGCACCGTCATATCCACCCAACAGATCAATCAAAATCCAAATCAAACCAATACACACACACGCACTAACATGTAATAATCTTAATTAGAATAATTAACCAAATTTAGGGTTCAACTCCTGATCAAAATTACGGTCCCCAAACACAAAAATCAAAAGAAAACAACACACACGCGCGCGCAGAAAAACTGAGAATCTTAATTTAAATATTTGACATTTCAAAATTGAAATTCGAAGCCTGGGCTGTCATGAACGTCCACAACGTTTCATTATCAGGTTTCACAGGCAGCAGTGAAAACCTAACAGATTTTTCAGATGCATAGAAACCTAACAGATTGAACTACAGATAGATGAGAAAAACTTTAGAAATAAAAAAAAAATGAGGGTTGAAGATTTAAGAGAAGGATACCTTGAAGGGTTTGAATGAATGGAAATGATTAAAATGAGATTGAATTGGTGATGGAAATGAAGGGGGGTTGGGGTGTGTTATATAGGATAAAAATGATCGAATTGGGTACGATAACAAAGAGAGTGTTACCTGTTTACCAATCAGATTGTGACGCGTGGAAGGAAGAGCGGAACAAGGAAGCTTCTAGAATGACGACGTTGGAATATAGAATCCATTGGTTGCATTGGCGGTCCTGTCACGGAGGCAATGCAATGTACCAAGACACCTCTTCCCTCTTCATTCATCTTTTTTATTTTCAAGGAAACTTCGTTTGCTAAAGTGAGAATTACAACACCAGGTTTTAATTTATTTTTTAGTTTTAATATGTCATATAACATTTCGTATCTATTCTCCTTCTAATACAAGGATTTTATGATATTATCATTAATAATATTATTTAAATTTCAACCTAAAAGTATTTATTATTCTAAAATATTTATTTAAAACAAGAATTATTTTTAATATTTTTTTTTATTTTAACATATAGAATCTTAAATTTATTATCATCTTAAGATTTATTATTTTTAGTATGACTTTCTGTAACGGAGATACTTTTAAATTTTTTTACTAAATTTTAATTTATTCCTTTCTTTCAAAAATGAAGAATCTGTTTGAATCCTTTAAAATAATCACGTTGAAAAAAATAAATTTGAAAACTATTTGAAGTTTTTTCATAAACGTTATTTTGTTATTTGAAAAACATAAAGTTAAAACCTCTAAAAAATTAATCGATTATTTAGATTGCAATAACTTTTTAATTTGTGACAAATATGTCAATTGTTTTACAGAAAAGCAAACGCAGTTGCTTTTGCTTTTCCACGTTTTATTTTTATTTTTTAAGTCAAATATTAATTTTATTTTCTTCTGCAGAAAAAAATTACTAGAATTTAATTTCTCTTACATGAGTTTCACATGATTAGTTTTACCTAAGAGTTGGCGGAGCTGAAAGAATTCGATTTCAAGTTTACTTGAACATGTCAGTGCAAATATTATATATATATATATATATATATATATATATATAATTTAGACGTAGTATACGAAATTTAGATGCTATTTATAGTGTTTTTCTAATGCAATTTTGATGTTTCAAAATTAGACTTTACAAATGTGTTTTATATATAATTTTAAAGTTAACTTTATCTGAATTAGTTAAATATAATGTATAAGGATAATTTAAAACGATCGAAAAAATTACAAGGGGTAAAACCTTCAAAATGAGATTTTTTTTTTTTTCCTTTTCTTCCTTCCTGGACTATTTTTTTTTGGGGTAATAGATCTATGAAACTAAATTTTTAGATGGAGATTAACCAAGAGTGAGTTTTGTGCAGGTTCTCTAAAACACCACGTTATTTTAATTTGGTGTTAATAGGAGTTACTGGTTCAGTTTGTTACATTTTTAGTCTTTTGTTTCTTCCGCTCTGTTTCCTGTCTATCTGCTGTTAATTTCTTTATCAAGAGTATAATGGTCATTTTTCTGAATGAGGTGCAGGAAGAAAGTATGCAGCAGAAAGAATATGTGTAACATATGTTGCATTCCCTCAAATTTGCATTGGTGGGAAATGCGCAAAACCTAGTACTGTTGCACATGGTCCATTCATTTGTTCATTTGCTTCTCTTTTCCCCTAAACTTTATGTGTGGCCTCAGAACAACCTCTATGAAAACCAAAAACAAAGTTGTGTTTGGCTCTTTGCATCCTGGCCAGTGGGCTACTACATAATCTATAGCACTATGGTTCATATCCATCATTAGACCTAAAGCTTTTCCACTACTATCTATCATCATTAGAAAACAAATGCTACCCAAGCTTAAATTATATGCATAATACCCATATTATGATTATGTAGCCCTCCAACTTACTATGTTCCTTATACGTTTATATGAGGATACAAATATGCTTGCCTACCAGTGTCCCCCACTCGTGACTAATCTCATGTTTAAACCCATAACCCCACTCATAATCTATTTTTGCTTATATTTTTTTCACACTTTTGGACAAAGACACGTGAAATTTGCTTTTGAATTTTATTTGTTATCTAGATCCGAAATTTTAATGTGTTAAACTAAATACCTCAATTACATTAATTCCAACATTCTTAAATATAAATTTTATTTTTCATTCTCTAGGTTCTATATAATCGTTATATAATCGCAATTCACGTACTTTTTTATATTTTATTTCTTTTGGTGTTAAATTTCTATAATCTATGTTGCTGACAGTGGTATTTTGCTTGATTATGATAACTAGTACTTTTTTTTTACCACTTTTTACACGTGTCATGTGCAACTTGTTATTCCATAATTAAAGAACAAATTGATTTTTCTATTTTCGTATATAACACCAAGTTGTTTTGAATTATTACTCTACAATATAAATTTTCTATCGTGACAACTTATTTAGTATCTGTATCGGTATGGGCGACCATTATGCGGGATAAATAGAGTAGTAAACGTCCATCCTCGTATAGAGGTAGTCTAATGTGACTATATCAAATGACAGCTCAGCCGACAAACACTGACAGTAGTAATTAGCAAAAGGCTGTTACAATGAGAAACCTTGATCGATTACAACTAGTCCGTACAGGTTTTGACCTCTATAAATACCAAGGTCCAAAGCCATACATGTATGATTCGATTCCTTAATTAATAGTTTCGATATCCGGATACTGACTTTAGCATCGGAGCGCCTTTTTACAGGAGTCCTCCCTCTCCCATAGGAGCCCCCGGATAGAGACATAACCGACATCTAATTCCCAGACAACAAGAACATAAATAGGATCAAAGACAACAGACCTCCCAACCTATGTAAAAATAATATCATTTTCGATACATGTGTTGAGCATATAATAGAGTGTTACTTTTTTAAAATATATTGTACGTCTTCCCTTCTTCTTATTCTGTATTATAATATTTTGTGAGTTGATTTAACAATATATAATATATTGTATTTCATCCTCCATTTCCCAACTTAAAGTATTTTGTGTCAACTCTTACCCAAAGAGTGTTTCCTTGTATATTTTCCATTCAAACCTCTTCCACTTTAAACTCTCTCCCATTGATTATCATTCTCTCTATCCAACTCTTTAATTGTGGTGGTCTCATATTTAGAATTTACATATAATCTTGAAAATTTGTTTGAGGGGAGTGTCCAATCCGTGTATCTTCTCATAATTTTATTCTTGTTTTAGTACCTGCTTTCCAACAAGCATTTTCATTGAACCAACTTCTTCCCTCATCCTACCAATAAACCTTTGTCATATTTTCCCACTCACATAAGTAGTACATACAGTGTCCTTCCTTTCCTTTGAACTTCTCTATGTTTCATATTTAGGCTTACATCATTTCATTAGTCTTGGCTTTTTGTTAGCTAAGGACAATATTAAATAACTTTAAATTTGTTATCCCTGTTTCATCCTCTTCTCTTTGTTTACACACATTTTCCCGTTTGATCTTTGCTATATTCCTACCCTCACTTTCTCTGTCCCATAGTTTACATCGTTCTAATTTCATTTTCTATATGACATTTAAAAAAAATAATAGGTAGATAGCAGACTCTAATCACATGTTTTATTAACCATATTTTAATAGCAAAAGATAAAATATCTTCATTTTCATCTTGTTAATCTTTTTATATTTTCTTTACTACAACTTGTCATAAATTATATTTCCTTGGATTCCCCCTCCCCAACATCCCAAAATGTAATCCTCATGGCACTACATTTAAAATTACAGAAAATCTTTCATAGTGTGTTGTCTTTTTTCGTTTTATAAAAGTTCACCTTGAACCTGAAAGTAAACTCTCACAGCACCTAAGTACACTTTCTACTATCTAGACTTTTGTATTTTTGCATCACATAAAAAAATGTATTATCACCAAATATAGAGCACAATCTCTTTTATCCCCACTTTTAGCCCATCTAATATATAGTTATCTTACAATTTCTAATAACACAAAGTCATTTTTAAAATCAATAATGATGTTAATGCATCACCCTCTTTAAAGTCTTTTGATGACTTAAACTATTAAAATTATTGAGAAGACAACAATCATTTCTGTTATAGATATTTTTTTATAATAATAATAATAATAATAAATAAATAAATGATAATATTTTAATTGTTCTTTTGTCTTAAAATATATTGTTTTTTTATAAAATGTTGTTATTTTTTTGTCATTAAAAGTAATTTAAAACGTGTTTATGAATCATAAAAGTGAAAAATTGTGTATTGAAATATAAAAGGTAAAAAGAATGCATCAAATGTACATAAAAAATAAAATTAAAAATATTGTAATTTTAGAAATTAGAATGAAAGCGTAAATCTAACTATATTATTGAAGCATTTTTTTTTCTGCTCCAGAGTGTGTGTATATATTATATGCAACCCTTTATAAACAACATAGGGATGCATACAACCATCCTTTAACAAGCACGTTGTTTAAAAAGTTGGTATAGCAATGATAGTGAAAAAGAGAAAGAAAGATGGCTATCAAGTTGCTTTATAAAACGCACTTAATTAATCTATCATATAATGGGCATCACGATGAAGTAGCGGAAACCAAGGATTTCTGTTTTCACGGATGCAGAAAATTATGAATGAAAATGAAGATGACCAACATGCTCATTACACTTTACCCAATGAAAATGGATAAGATGCTCCAGGGAATCTATGGTTTTGTTTTGAAGAAACTACGAACGTGACACCATGCCGCGTGGTAGTTTTTTAAACATATATAATCAACGTGTTAGTGACAATTATAGTAATGTAACAAGGGCAAAATATAGTCGTTCGTTAAAATGATATATATAATACAAACACAATTTTTTAAATATTTTCAATTATTAAGTATTCTCGCCAGTTATTTCCCACCTTTATATATTTTGCTTCATCACATTATTATACCTTGATGCAACTCACATAACTAAGTCCAAATAATTAATTTTTTATGGCGACAATTAAATGAACGAGGCGATTAAAAAATAAAGCACAAGTTAACAACTTAATTAAAAAATTGGAATCTAATTGCCAAATAGTGAAGAGTTATGAAATAGTTTAAACATATAATCAAATGAAGTATACGGTAATTTTGTAATATTTTTTTTAAAACAAATTATAGTTATTTCTATTTCATTATTTTACTAATTTCTATTTTTTATTATTCTCCTTATAAATGTTTATGGAAAAATATTCTTTCCAACAAATCCTTTATTTTCACGGTTGAATAATGACAAAAGACTATTTGAATGTAGGTAATCTTATCCTAAACATAGCTTTGAGAGGAACTAAAATACATGTCTCCGTCCATAATTGTTTGTATTCATTTTTTATAAAACTTAAATACAGGACAATACTTTAAAAACTATATTAATACAAAATGTTAAAAAAATTATTAAACTAACTAAACATCATTACAATCTATGAATTATTATACTAGTTTTGCAGTGTGAAGTGGAGGACTGAGGTATTGGTGATAAAGATGGGTTAAGATGTTGGGTACAATGAACAAGGGGACTAAGATGCTATTAAATATGGCCCTATGATCAATAATGTCGTCTACTTTGTTTTCTATTTTACAAAAGCATTGATGTGAAACAAAATATATGCAAGTGGCTCCACTTGCCTTTAGAAGAATATTAATTAATTGTAAGGCGGAAAGCGAAACTGCACATGCCATAATTGGTAGCTTATTCAAAGTTATATGGGGTCATATTTTCAACTTAATCTTAAAATTATCTATCTATGCAATTAAAAAAAGTTCGCAATATAATTAAATTAATGGAAAAGCATTAATCAGATAATTTGAATCCTTGGATTAATCTCCTCTGCGGAATAGTATTATTAAATGGAGTACTGTTAATAACAAATGCCTTCTGGAATCCAGCTTGAGTAAAAAGACAAAGGAACTGGTCACATTATTGACTCTTCCTTCTGAGAAAAAGAACTTCCATCAATGGTTATCAAATGGGAAATAACCTCTATCAATTTGAATGACTTAGCTTTTAAACCGGGAGTAAGTTATTATCATATTTTTATTTTTCTATTTAGTATTAAAATTACTGGTTATTTTCGATTTAACTCCTGATTAATTAAATATTTTTCTGTCTCAAATTTAAGGGATTAGTAGAATGGAAGAAGGGAGGAACAAAGGGTTTTGCTGGATTTAAATAATGTATTATTTTGGAATGCATTTTTCTAATCGTGATGTTCAGTAAAAAAAGTGGAGTGTTTTTGTATTAGAGAAGATACAGGACCATTTCTTCAACTTCTGTTAATAAGTGTTTTTCCTTAAAAGAAATAGATGACATGACAGCTATTTATAATTTTTTAGTAAAGAAAAAACTTTTCCAAAAGAGTTATTTTTTATTATTAAATATGTCCTCGTGCAAGAAATTTTGGGCTATATAAAGGACCAGGGAGCAAGCTATAGGATGTGCAACAGGCAGTGATACTCCTAAGCATGGCTACCCAACAATCTCTGTTAGAGAAGCCTAAAAAACCAGTTTCCAAAACTATCTTATTCCTTTCTGTAGTTGCAGTTCTAAGCTCATCAGCTTTTATTGCTTCTTATCTCATCAAACCATCACTTGTCTTCAACAACTCCTCCCTTCACCAGGTCTGTGATCATGCACTTGATACTAAATCCTGCTTAACCCATGTCTCAGAAGTAACCCAAACTCACATGTTCACCCCAACAGAAGACCACAAATTCACTTTGCTCAAATCATTCCTGATAAAATACACCTCACACATTGAGAAAGTCATGGGCACAACCAATGCTGTGAAACTCAGGGTCAACAACCGAAGAGAAGAAGCAGCTTTGAAAGATTGTGCAGAGCTGATGGACTTGTCCTTGGACAGAGTTTGGAACTCGATGTTAGCCCTAACAAAAAAAACCACTGTGTCGCAACAAGATGCGCACACATGGCTAAGTAGCGTTCTCACTAACCATGCAACTTGTTTGGATGGGTTAGAGGGCACAGCTCGGAGTGTTATGGAGGGTGAACTTGAGGACTTGAAATCTAGGGCAAGAACCTCTCTAGCCATTCTTGTTGCCACTGTTCCGCCTCCAAAGGTTGAACAGACAATTGAGGAACCCCTAAATGGGGACTTTCCCTCATGGGTGAGCACCAAGGATAGGAGGCTTTTGGAGTCCAGCGTTAAGGACATCAAGGTCAACGTTGTGGTGGCCAAGGACGGAAGTGGCAAGTTTAAGACTATCACTGAGGCTGTGGCTTCTGCACCAGACAATGGTAAGACAAGGTACGTTATTTATGTGAAAAAGGGAACATATAAAGAACATGTTGAAATTGGTAAGAAGAAGAAAAACATCATGCTCGTGGGTGACGGCATGGATGCTACTATAATCACCGGAAACTTGAATTTCATCGACGGAACAACCACCTTTAACAGCGCCACAGTTGGTACGTGTCTTCCCCATAAATAAAGTTATCATTTTGATTGAATGTTTAAATAGGATTGTGTATATCATTGTTGTTTTCTAAATAGGAAAATTTTGGGTATGACATTTTGAACTTTTGAGCACTTTGCAGCTGCTGTGGGTGATGGGTTTATAGGTCAAGACATATGGTTTCAAAACACCGCCGGACCGGAGAAACACCAAGCGGTGGCTCTGCGGGTAGGCGCCGACCAATCCGTCATAAACCGATGTCGTATCGATGCCTTCCAAGACACTCTCTACACACACTCCAACAGGCAGTTCTACAGAGACTCTTTTATCACTGGCACCATTGACTTCGTTTTCGGAAATGCCGCTGTGGTGTTCCAAAAGTGCAACTTGGTGGCCCGAAAGCCCATGAATAACCAAAAGAACATGGTGACGGCTCAAGGAAGAGAAGATCCAAACCAAAACACAGGAACTTCGATTCAACAATGTAACATATCACCCAGCTCAGATCTCAAGCCCGTTGTGGGTTCCATCAAAACTTATCTGGGTCGACCTTGGAAGAAGTACTCGAGAACTGTGGTGATGCAGTCGACAATAGAGAACCATGTTGACCCAGCTGGATGGGCAGAGTGGGATGACAAAAGTAAGGACTTTTTGGAAACGTTGTATTATGGAGAGTATATGAACAGTGGAGCAGGTGCTGGAACCGGCAAGAGAGTGACTTGGCGTGGTTACCATATCATCAAAAGTGCAGCAGAGGCCAGCAAGTTCACAGTGACACAACTCATCCAAGGAAATGTTTGGTTGAAGAACACCGGGGTCAACTTCATTGAAGGCCTCTAAATGCTTCCCTCTGTCTCCTGTGTGTGCTTTTTTCAGAGGAAATATAATAAAAAGATCTTTATGAGGTTTAGACTTTTTAGTTGGCATCAAGTTTCCATCGTCTTTAACAAGGTTTCCACTACTGACGCGTTGTTTGAAAATGTAATAAAGAAACTGTTGAAATGAAAAAAGAAAAAAAAGTATTAATGCACCTCAAGTAATTTTCATCAGACTAGCTTGCATTTGTTTCACTAAAAATTTTGGCATTGTTTGAGAACAAGAAGAATCTTCAACACTTGACATAAAATGTCATCACATCTACATAAACACCTTATTCTTAACTAAACAGGTTGCTATATACTGAAAAATGTTTTATTTCAAACTATTCCCTTAATGTATGTGAAGATAATTATATTTTCATCTTAAACTCCTACAATTTAAATGTAAAAGATAATATATATATATATATATATATATATATATATATAGTATTAATTATGACGTTCAAATAAATTTAATATCATGCAAAAGATAATCTTTTATAGAAGGTTGGATAACTGTAAATTGTATATAACATACATATCAATGATATTAAGTCTGCAGTTTGAAGAGTCTTTGGAATATAACTTTTTATTATTAGAAATTGTAAAATTAAGAGTGTGATAATGTAAGTTACAAGATTTATTAAAATGTATTATTTAAAAAAAATGTCTTATAAAAAGAAAAATGCTGAAAAAAAAGAGTTTTGTAAGAAAGTGTGTTGTGAGTATCCTCTATAACTCTTTAATAGTTAATGGATAAGTAATTTAAAATTCTATAAAAGTATTATGTAATGTAACTCTAAAGAGTTCATAAGTATTAAGTAAAATGAGATAGGTTGAAGTGTATACCACTACATCCTACTTTATTAGCTTCTAAATCATTATATTTAAATATGATGATAATAAAGTAACGGGCGAAGGTGCGGTGCAATGAATAAGTGGATAAACTAATGTACAATTCTAATTATGACTCGTGCAAATAATAGAAAACGACATATATACACGGGACTTCACTTGCCATACATTTCTTATAAAAATAATAATTGTAAGGCGGAAGATCCAACTGCACATCATGTTTAAATAAATTAATATAAACATGTTTAAATAAAACAATCATTTGGAGAGTTTTTTTTTTTTTTTTTTTTATGGAAAGTGACAAAATCTTTTGAAAATATGTAAGATTTGAAGGACACGTAGTCTTGGATGAGTACAATACAAAATTAAGATTAGATGTGTATATATTGTAGATTTTTTTTTATAAAAGGATGTAATTTTTTAGATGATTTTATTAAAATAAATATTTTTTATAAAAATGGATAAGTTATGGTTGAGATTATTTCTTTTAAATACAGAAATTGTGCTTTTAAACCTGTCTTTGTCTATTTTTAATTCTTTTTGTTTCTTATATCGCGTTTAAATCCACCGACTTGTATTAATTTCTTTTGTAAAAATAATGTAATGTTTCACGACTTAAAATTTTATATATCTTCTTTCGAAGTTTTGCTGAATTAGTATCTTGCCTCACAGTTTCAGCGTTTTTTATTTTTTATTTGAACTTTTCTGAGAAATAAAAAAAGAAAAACAGAAACAGAGATGTCCATACACTGTACATTACAATTTGTCTTCTGCTTTGCCCAAGCCAAATACACCCTCACATGGAACTGGGGTATCGGTGTTTTTCGGTTCACACTTCTCACTTCACTCTCCACCACTACTATTTATTATTTACTAGAAAATTTCGATATTACTATTATGAATTAAGTTTATCTGACACTTATTTGTTTCAATAAAATATTATATAATAATTAATTAATAATTTATTTAAATATTAAATAGATATATTTTACTATTTACCCTGTCAAAATATCAAAACTCAATTAACAGAAAACAAATGTATTATATACTTTTTTGTTAAAATATATAACTTTATATATTATCAACACTTTGAATCTCTTATGTTTTTATTTGTAATTGTTACCCAAATACAGAAACATGTGTAATACATAAAAAGAGATAAATATTCATATGTAAACAATATTTTGTGGATCAACAAAGTACAAAGGGGAGGAAAATGGTGACATTATTGAAGCTACATGTCTATAGTAGTAATCGGTCTTAACGTGTGATAAGAATATATATATAATGGCCTGGTTAACCGTATCATCAAAACTGCAGCAGAAGCCAGCAAGTTCAGAAGTACACAGTGACATCAACTTCACAGAGGGCCTCTGAAATGAAACGTTTGCGATGTGGGGCACGAATAAGGTTTGGACTTTTGAGATGGTAGAATCTTTCTATATGGCCTTGTATACCCCACCTTGTACTATGTAGTATTTCATCTAAAATAAGCTTATATGTCACTGACCCTAAAGGCTAAATATTCTTATGGATATTTTTTTCTTGGAGCATGACTGTTATGTTTAGATCTATCCTTCATTTTTATCTCCAAAATGGAAGTTTACATCTTAAAGATAAAAGATATTCAAATAGATTGTATTTTTCTAACAATGATCTATTCAAAATGTCGAGAAATAACTCAAATCAAACTGATTAAGAAATGTTTACCACATAAATGGCAATCTGTTTCTCTGTAAACATAACTGGTAAAAGGTAAATTAATCAAGAACACGAGAGAATCACTGATAGATAAAAAATATTAAATTGTAAAGATTTCGCATAATTACTTGTTAAAACAACTTACTAACGTAGGATGACACAGATATCATGCTCATATGGTATTTTATATAAATTTTAATATTAATTAATTATATATTCCTGTAATTTTATTATTTTAGTTATTGCTTTTGATATTATATATTCTATTTTCAATACTAACACGCATGTTAAATTCTTTTATCAAACTTTAAATAAATTAAAAATATTTTTTTTTTCTTTTGAACATAGTCTTATTGTTAGTTAGTATAATAGTTAGTATATATTCAAACATAGTGCCGAAAATAGTATAACGGCAAAATGGTGAAAATAAATAGTGTAATATAAAATATTAAAAAGAAAAAAAGTTATAAACAGTATAATGATTAAAAGGTAAAAATAATACAACTCTACCTTACAAGGGAAAGAAGAAAAAAATAATAAATTCAATTTTATAAAAATCATATAAAGAACATTTAATAAATATTTTTTAAACAAAATTGAAATAAATACAAAAATTAATGCTTTCATGAAGCTTTAATTACTTAAAACTACCTTTCCATCTATCAATTTTATTTATACATATAGGAAAACAAGACAATCTTTTTATTTTCTATTTCTATTTTTTTTAAAATTGAAAGTAAGAAACAATGTAGTACTTTCATAATTCACATGTGAAAACAGAAACATAAAAAAAAAATATTCTCAAATCAACCTGGAGAAGTCTCTTAAATGTTAGATGATGTGAGAACTTGAGACATGTGGAGTTTTGTCTGTTGGTAGTAATTGCTATTCAGTTATACATTCAATAGTTCTTGCTAAGCTTGGAGCTACTCTAACTGTCAAATGAAAGTTGTAGTTATTGGTCCCTTCATTAGAACATGGTAGGTTGAGTTTGTTTTCAACTTTAATATCTAAAGTTTATGAGAAATTTTAATTAGAATAGGTTGGCGTGAGATGATAAAGTCTTAAACCTAATATTTGGATATTACATAACACTTTAAATTTGAAAAAAAAACATATTTAATTATATAATTAAATTATTTTCTTAAATTATAGAATTTAAAATATAAATAAAACTTAAAAAAGTCATATAAAATGTCATCATTAAATAATAGATTTTTAAAATATACAAGAGCCACTTAAAACAAAATAAAAAGTTATTACAATTTTTTATATCACATGTAATTTTTCTTTCGTTGATTATATTCATTCATTGTTTTATATATATACTTAAAAATACTTTTTTAAAAAATTACTATTCTAATATAATTTCTTAAAAAATTATTAAAATTAATAAATTATAGAAAATTATAAAACTGGATACCACGACTACATCACGAAGAAATCATAATTTATACACACAATTTTAACTTTTAACTTTAACAATACAGAATTAGTATTTAACGTACAAGATTTCATATTTTTTTTTTTATTAAAATTGTGTTTGATAAACACATTTATTGAATTTGTGCTTAAAAGATATGAATCATAATTTTTTTCTAAAGTTATATTTGATAAAGATAATTTTTATTTATTTTTATTTTACCGAATATAATTTTAATGAAAATAAATATAAATTATGTTTCCTGAACATAACTTTAATTCAAAAAAATTATATAAAACGAAATTGTTTATATCTATCCTAACTTTTATATTGTAAAATATAACAAATTGAAATCATGTTTGTAAAATATAACCTTTTCACATTCATAACAAAAAAAATTGATTTACATAGTGTTTTTACAACTTAGGTAAATTCTTGGGTCTATTTCTTCACACTCAATAGTGCAAAAGATGCTGCTGACATTCTTTTCAAGGGCTTATAATGTATAGGTGGGAAAAAGGCAATTTACTTGAATTGAAATTATGGTATTCCATTGTCACATGTGAATATTAATGATTTTTGTTTTTTTTTTTGTGGCTGAGTCATGGTTGTAAATGTAGCTTTCACACTGCAATTATTAATTACTATACAAGGTCCTCAATTATACATATCACAAGTTTTATTGTCTCAACAAAAAATGAGCACTAAATATTACAACATTTTATACCTTTTTCCATGTTTACTAACTTTCATTTACATAATTTTAAAATACGCTAATAAAAACTTTTAACGCCCTATTTTTTAGCTTACGAAGTATTCTTAATAGCTGAAAAACTATAAATATAAAATTAAAACTGAAAATATAAATATAAATTTTATAGCTTAGGGAGTTTATTTTCGGATGGAATCTTTGGAGAAGAGAACTTTATCTTATGTTGAATAATTTTTCTATAGTTATAATTGTGTTTCTTACACTGTGACTAAACGACAACAGATATTTATAAACTAAATGATGATTGTTAAGAAATTTCATTCATATACATCTTGGTTATATGCCAATAGTGGATGTAGTGTAAGAATGGTGTCAATTATAATTTTATTTTAACGAGTCACCGAACAAATATATTTTGTTTATTTATTCGATTTTAGAGACCTTAACAAAAAAAAAATGAATAATTTTACCATCCCAATGTTATTTTGTCACTAGTTTTTCTTTTCTTTTCATTTGTGTTATTTTTTTTCAACTAACTAATAAAGTACGTTACTATAAATAAAAGTAATCAATTTTTAAGATTTACCCTTTTATTATACACTTAAAATTATAAATTTTTTGAATTATAAAATCATGTTACTCCAGTTTGATGATAAAAAATTAGTTAAAAAATATAAAATTTTAAATACTCAATATAATAATAATTTAAAATTTTGAATAAAAATACTCAAATTTATATGACTGTTTAAAATTTAATTAATACTTTAAAAAAATATTATTTTATATAACATTTTTAAAAACACTATTTTACACAGAATTAAAAAAATTTATTTTAGATAGAATTTTAGAAAAACATTACAAATTATCAAAATAATTTTTTGATTGAATATTTTGCTTAAATAGAATAAGCTTGTGAAATATTTAAATAACTTATAAATTTACTAAGTTGAGGAAAGCACTCAAAATTACTAGCATCATATGCAGTTGAATTTCATCTCCAAGTTTGTTAGTTCATTTGAGTATTTGATTTTAAACATGTTAGTAGACGTTAAAAAAGTACAAAATTTAGATGTAGTAAATTATATCATTTTTTTACAGTTATTAAGGACAATTTTAAAGTAAAATATTTAACATTCAACTTTTATAAATAAAAAATAAAAAAATGTAGTCCAATAATTTAAAAACGACAAGAAACAAAAGAAAGATGTACATATATTGAGCAAGTGGTTGCAAGTGAGTGGGGACTCTCATGATGGAATAAAGTCACCAATATGGGAGAAACAGGTAACGTACAATTGGTACATTAGGGGAATAAATGAAGGAACTTTTTTAACTTTGTTTTCAACCTATCTTGTCTAAATTTTTTAATTTTTTTTAAAAGCTTATTAAATATTGTCCTATCAAAGTCTTGAATTAAGATTGAAGTTTTATGAAAAAGTTATTATGAAAACATGTTGGTTTTATATAACAATCTAAAATTCAAGATATATAAAATTTTAAGTTTTAAAATTAAAAAGTAATTATATAATTAAACTAATTTTTAAACTTCAAGTGTAAATAGAAAAATTATCATGACTAATAAACTTCATCATAAAAATTAAACTTACAAGAAATATTTAAGAATTTCATACCTTATTTTTTTTTTATACATCTTGCATTACATATGTTTTAATAAAATATATATAAGATTTTGTATCTTATTCTTTTAATTTTTATATCACCATATATATATATATATATATATATATGTAATTTAATAAATTAAATAAATATAAAAATAATAAAAAATTAGTCAATATTGTATTAAACTTTAAATCATAAATATAAATCTTTCAAAAACATGATGGTTGAAAAGATAAAAAAAAAAGTCTAATATGCACTCTAAGAATGTTCATGAAAAATATTCAGTGACTTGCAGACCTTACTTACGAGATTCAAATTTATGAGGGTGCTAGTCGTTAATCTCTTTTAATGATTTTTAAAGTTTTACACATAAGTTAAAATTTAAATAAATCAAGATATATTTGGATAATCTAATAAGACTCATATATATTAACATCAAAATATATAAGTAAGACGAAATCAGCTCTGAGTAGGGTTCATCTTGCTGAAAAGGTTTTCAAAACAAAGTAAATTATATCAAAGATGTTATGATTGACAGATATAATTAATTGATAGAAGTGTAATAAAATTATAATGACAAATTTCAGAAATAAGTACAGACAAATAACAGCTTTTGTTTAAAAAGGTAAGTTTTATAAAAATCATTAGTGAACATATAAAAAACTTGGATTGAGATGAGAGTGTAAAAAAAAAAAAAGAAACTAGGAAAAAGTAACAGGAAGGAAAGTTAAGGGAAAGTCAACAGAAATAGATATTTTTAATCAAGTTTTTTAGTAAAAACTTGATTAAAAATATATAAATTTACGTAGAAATTTAAAACTTAATTTAAACTTTAAAAAATATTATTTTACATGCAATTAAAAAAATTATTTTAAATAAAATTTTAGAAAAACATTACAAATTATCAAAATAATTTATTGATGGAATATTTTGCTTAAATCGAATAAGCATGTTAAATATTAAAATAATAAATTTCGTAAAATAGTTTCACGAAAGCACTCAAAATTAGTCACTATAAGAAAAATCAAATTTATTTACAGCAAAATTTATATGTAATAGACAAAATTGTACGTACACAAGTTATAACAACTACACCAATATCAACTTTGCAATTATATATTCATTGTTATTATTCTTATTATCATTTTTGTCAATATTAATAAGTATAATATTAATAGTATTAAAATAATAATATTATTATCTTTAATATTAAGAATAATAGTAATTATATTAATAATCATGTTAATATTAATATTAATTATAATATTAATAAATATAATATGAAAGTAATATTAATAACAATATTTATAATACTAATACTATTATTCTTAATAACATTCATATTAATATTAATAAAAGTATTAACAATAATAATAATTAAAAAATAATATTAAATATAATAATAATATTTATAATAATAATAATAATTTTAATAATATTAATAAATATAATATCTAAAGTAATATTAATAATAAAATATTAATAATATTAAAATTACTCTTATTAAAAATTTTAATATTAATATTAAAATAATAATATTATAAATAATGTTATTAATTATATAAGTTAATAATATATATACCAATTTTAATAATATTATTTATTTTTATTATTAATAGTAATTATTATAATTTTGGTAAAATTAATTATTAATATTATTTTAAAAAATCCGTAAGTAATAACAGATTTGGATCTTTATGTAAAATTCATATGTAATAAATTTATATGTAATAAATTCATAGATAATTATATATAAATTTGGATTCATATATAATTATATACGGATTTAGATCCGTAATTAATAAATTTGTATATAAAATTTATATATAATAAATCTGTATGTACGTAAAATCTGTATATAATAAATCTGTATATAAAATTTGTATATAATATTAAATTTATATACAAATAAAAATTTGTATATAATAACCTATATCTAAATCAAGAATTTTTTATATATTTAAATTTTTTCTCATGATTTGTTTGTTTATTTGATTTTAAACAAGTTAATACACATTAAATAAATAAAAAAATTAGGTGTAGTAAATTAGATTAATTTTCTTACAGTTATTAAAGACAATTTTAAAGTAAAATATCTCTGACATTCAACTTTTGTAATTGAAAAAAAGTGTAATCAAATATGAGTTGAGTTAACCCAGTACAGTACGATAATTTAGAAAACCACACAAAAGAAAAATGTGCATATATTGAGAGAGTGGTTGCAAGTGAGGTTGTAAGTGGGGACAGTAAGGATGGAAGAAAGTGATGAATATCGGAAAGAATTTAGGGTACACGGATAAGGATACACTTTGAACTTTGCTTTTAACACACATGTTGTCTAAACTTTTTAAAAGCCTATTAAATATTGTCTTTGTCAAAGTCTTCAATTAAGATTTAAGTTTTATGAAAAAAGTTGTTATTAGAAGATTGGTTTGATAAGCTAACAATCTTCAATTTAAGATATATAAAATTTTGAGTTTTAAAAATAAAATATAATTATAATTAAACTAATTTTTAAACTGAAGAATTGTCACGAGTCTAATAAAATTTCATTATAAAAATTAAACTTACAATAAATTTTTAAAAATTTCACACCTTATAATTTTTTTCTTATAAAATCTTGCATTACATATGTTTTAATAAAATATATATAAGATTTTCTATCTTATTATTTTAGTTTTTATATCACTATATATATATATATATGTGTGTGTAAACTTTAATAATTAAATAAAAAAAGAAAATAATAAAAGAGTAATCAATATTGTATTAAACTTTAAATCATAAATATAAATCTTTCAAAAACATGATGGTTGAAAAGATACAAACAAGTCTAATATGCACTATACATGAAACATATTCAGTGGCTTTCAGTATACCACTTACGAGTTTCAAATTTATGAGGGTGCCAATCATTCATCTTTTTTAATAATTTTGAACGTTTTTAAATGTAAGTTGAAATATAAATAAATCAAGATATATTTCGGTAATGTAAGACTCATTTTAAATACCTCAAACTAACATCAAAATACACAAGTCAGACAAGATAAGCTCTGAGTAGGGTTCATCGTGCTAAAAAGCTATTCAAAACAAAGTAAATTATATCAAACATGTTATGATTGAAAGATATAATTGATTGATAGAGGTGTGATAAAAAACAATAATGACAAATTTGAGAGATAGATATAGACGAATAACAGCTTTTGCTTAAAAAGGTAAACCTGTATATAAAAATTATTAATGAACACATAATTAAGCTTAGATTGCAGTGAGAGTCTAAAAGGGAAAGAAAAGTAGAAGCAATTGTTGTTTAAATAATTCTTACTATTTTCAAATTATCTCTTTAACTATTTTGAAAGTAGTTAAATAATTATCACTATTCATAATTTTAGATTATTATTGTTTTATTTATACTGATTGCTATAAAGGAGGATAATAATAAAATATCATTTGTCACCTAGAGCATGGTGGTTGGAGAATAATATCTCTTGTTGCAATCAACCTTAGGACAAATCAATAATTCACATGGCTTTCTCATTTTTCTTCTCATTAATGGAGGGTAATAAACTCAGCCTCAACTATCTTAGTAAAGACAGTGGTTTAACAAAATCAACTCAATTCCAATACAACAAATATCACCTTCATGATAAATGATGTGCTGGCCACTCAAAAACTAAAGAAAAACAGAGAAAGAGTTTATCGACATATTTATGATTACTATTAGCTCTTCAATCTGACACAAGTATTAATTAACTGAAGTAAAAAAAACACTTGAAACCCTAATCCTCGACATATCCTCGTACGAGGCACGTGAATGTCATTTGCAGTGATAAGAAAAAAGAGGCCACGCTTCCATCTGTGCTAGAGTAAAGGCAAAACAGATATTTCAGAAAGCAAGTCACATGGTATCTGCATTCTGAACGAGTGGCTGAGTTCATCCCTCTATATAAGGACATTGAAGCAAACACAGATAAGCAAGAACAGCCACACTGTGAACCATGGCTCCCCACCAACCTCTGTTAGACAACCCTAGAAAATCCGTTTCCAAAACTATATTCTTAATCCTCTCTGTAGCTGTTGTGCTAACTTCTTCAGCTCTTATTGCTTCTTATCTCACAAAACCGACCTCCTTATTCAACCACACCATCTCTTATCAACGTGTTTGTGATCATGCAGTTGACACTTCAAACTGCTTAGCACATGTCTCAGAAGTGGTACAAGATCCGATCTTTAGTGCCACCCAGAGCCACAGATTCGGCTTGCTCCAGTCTTTTCTAATGAAATCCACCTCACACATTGAGAGATCAATGGAGGCAGCGAAAGCTATGAGGGTGAGGATTAACAATCCAAGAGAAGAAGCTGCCTTGCGGGATTGCGTGGAGCTGATGGAGTTGTCCATGGAAAGAGTTTGGGACTCAAAGGCCAGCCTAACCAAAAACACCGTTGAGTCTGTGCACGATGCACACACTTGGCTAAGCAGCGTGCTCACGAATCATGAAACGTGCTTGGATGGATTGGAGGGGCGAGCTCGAGGGCTTATGGAGGCAGAGCTTCAGGACTTGATCTCGAGAGCAAGATCCTCTTTAGCCATGCTTGTTGCTGTTTCGCCTCCAAATCCAAAGCTTGAAGACGTGTCACTGAATGGGAAGTTTCCGTCATGGGTGAAAAGCAAGGATCGGAAGCTGTTAGAGTCGCGGGCCGGAGAGATCAAGGCCGACGCTGTGGTGGCTAAGGACGGGAGTGGTAACTTTAAGACTGTGGCTGAAGCTGTGGCATCAGTACCCGAGAAAAAGAGGAAAACGAGGTTTGTTATTCATGTGAAGAGCGGAACATATGAAGAAAACGTTGAAATTAGTAGTAGAAAGAAGAACGTGATGCTGGTGGGTGACAGCATGAATACAACTATAATCACCGGACACTTGAACTACATCGACGGAACCGGCACCTTCAGGAGTGCTACTGTTGGTAAGAACCTTCCTGTTTTTTTTTTTTTTTTTAAAATAATGCATTTTGGGCCTGTTCAAAAATTAACCTCGTAATATTGGGCTTGAGCAGCGGCGGTTGGGGATTACTTCATAGCCCAAGACATCTGGTTTCAAAACTCAGCAGGCCCAGAGAAGCACCAGGCAGTGGCTCTTCGCGTGGGCTCTGATCAATCTGTGATAAATCGTTGCCGCGTGGACGCATACCAAGACACTCTCTACGCCCATTCCAACAGACAGTTCTACCGCGACTCCTACGTGACGGGGACCATTGACTTCATCTTCGGAAACGCAGCTGCTGTGTTCCAGAACTGTAAGCTGGAGGCCCGAAAGCCCATGAAAAGTCAGAAAAACATGGTGACGGCCCAAGGACGAACGGATCCAAACCAAAACACGGGAACTTCGATTCAGCAATGTGACCTGTCCCCCAGTGCGGATCTCAGGCCCGTCATAGGCTCTTTCAAAACCTTTTTGGGCCGGCCGTGGAAGAACTTCTCAAGAACTGCTGTGATGCAGTCCTATTTGGACAAGCATATTGACCCTAAGGGATGGGCCGAATGGGATGACCAACATAAAAGCTATTTGGAAACCCTATATTATGGAGAGTACATGAACAGAGGACCAGGTGCTGGTACCAGTGAGAGAGTGAATTGGCCTGGTTACCACATCATCAAAACTGAGGACGAGGCCAAACAGTTCACTGTAAAAAAACTTATCCAAGGTGATGTTTGGTTGAAGGGGACTGGGGTCAACTTCATTGAAGGTCTATAACTATTGCCTCTGTGCTTCTATCTAATGCCAGATCTCAAATAAAATAGAGGAAGGTTTTGGAAATTCTGTTTAAGCATTTTCAATACCTTTCTAGTTACCGTGTAATGCATCATATGTATTAAATAAACTCCTTTTTAACTTAACCTACCTCCTTACCTTCAAATTAATAATTAACATTTGAAATTACAAGTACGAAGAAAAATTATTATTTGATGGTCATCTTTTTCTCTTACTTTTACTTTACAACTTCTTTTGATAATAAAATATTATAGTTAACTAATAAAAGTAAATATAAATAAAATTTCCAATAAAGAATATTTTTTTTCATACCATAGTTTGAGTGCAAAAATAGAGATTTGAAAATGGCGTTAGTTCCGCCAAATCCATCGCACACTTAAGGCTGATGTTCCAGAGTGACTTATTCTTCACCCATATTTCGATTTTCCATGCACTTCACTTCCATAACACTACTCCTACACTCAATTCCCAACCACATCTCACTCTCTATATCACCCCATCCATCTTTCTTCCATTCTTCAACCTTCCAAATATTAGTGTTTTTTTTTTTTTTTTTTACCAACCACCATGCATCCTTTATCTCACGTTTCACCATCCTAAGATCATTGCAAACAAGAGGGCATGGCAAGTACATTAATGACATATCTATCACCACCACTATCACTAGTAGCAGTAATAGCGATTTTCATTCTTTCATGTGGAATATTAATCCTCGAGTGTGAAGGCCAAGAACCCAAGGCTTTGCCTCCAGCAGGGGAAACTTGCAACGGGATTTTCATTTCCTACGACTTCCTCACTCGAATCAAAGAATTCCCTCACTTGAAGAATGCGACGGCACAATCTTGGGCCTTCAATTCCACCGCAACAGTTCTCAACACAAGCAAAGAAGTGGTTAAAGCGTGGAAGTTGTTCATAGAGTTTCAACACGACGAGATTCTAGTCTCCGTCAGTGGAGGTAACATGGAAGAGGCAACTGAGTTCCCTGCTTCGGTAGGAAATGGCACTACCTTTGTTGGAGCTTCTGAGCCAGACTTGGATAGCGCAATCAACACAGCTCAAGATTTAAGCCAAATCCAAGCCATCATCCAGCTTATTGGTACCCAGTTTGGAGTAAAGCCTCCTACGCCTCCTTTGCCAAAAACCATCAAGTTGGTAAATGATGGTTACAGCTGCCCCAAACCAACTACCCATAGTGAGTAGTTACCTTTTTCATGCTTTCTATTTGACGAACATGACACATTATTGCATGTTACGTCCTCATGATTCTCCAATTTTAATGATTTATGATAAGCTTTTATCAGTAGTAAATAGTTTGTGCTGAAAAATGTTTGAGCAATAATCTAACTAGTTAAATCATATTCCACAGAGAGTTCTATGTATGCGTGCTGCAAAAAGGACCCTAAATTCAAGGGTTCAACTAAGAAGACAAAATATTCGGCACGGCAAAAAGGGGATCTTCTGATATCCTATGACGTTACTCAAGTGTATGAGAATAATTACATGGTTCAGGTGACGATGGATAATGAACACTATTTGGGACGGTTGGATCATTGGAACTTGACGTGGGAGTGGACAAGAGGGGAGTTTATATACTCTATGAAAGGTGCCTTCACACGTGAGATAGAGTACAATGGTTGCCTCAATGGAGAGGCAGGAGAGTATTACAAGGACATGGATTTCTCTAAAGTGCTTAACTGTCAGAAGAATCCTATAGTGAGTGACTTGCCTCCAGAGAGATATAACGACACTGAACTTGGAAAGATACCTAACTGTTGCAAAAACGGAACTCTTTTACCTGTCATTATGGACCCCAGCAAATCCAAGTCTGTTTTCACAATGCAAGTCTTCAAAATTCCACCTGAGTTAAACAAAACGTCAATTTTCCCTCCAGAGAAATGGAAAGTAACGGGCATTCTGAACCCCAACTACAAATGTGGCTTACCTAGAAAAGTGGAGCCAGCAAGATTTCCAGACCCCAGGGGTCTTGAGGCAACGGTTATTGCCGTTTCAAGTTGGCAAATAGTGTGCAATATCACTAAGCCAGCCAAAAGGAGCACTGGGTGCTGCGTTTCTTTCTCTTCTTATTACAATGAGTCCGTAGTCCCTTGCGACACATGTGCCTGTGGCTGTGATCCTCACAAATCCAAAAAATGCAATCCCAATTCACAAGCAATGCTTCTCCCCCCAGAAGCTGTTCTTGTACCCTTTAGCAACAGATCACAAAAGGCTGTAGCTTGGGCCAAACTGAAGCATTTTACAATCCCCAAAAAGCTACCCTGTGCTGACAACTGTAGAGTGAGCATAAACTGGCATGTGGCTTCCGATTACAAAGGTGGGTGGAGTGCAAGAATCACTCTTTTCAACTGGATGATGACCCCTTTTGAGGATTGGTTCACTGCACTCCAATTCAAGAAGACTCCTCGCGGCTACGAAAAAGCGTATTCTTTTAATGGAACGACCATTCCAACGCTGAACCATACTATTTTCTTGCAAGGAATTATAGGATCAAACTATCTGATAGCTTTAGACAACAGCAGCAACCCTCATGTGCCAGGAAAACAACAATCTGTTATTTCCTTTACCAAGAAGCATTCACCAAATATCCAAATTGCAAATGGAGATGGGTTCCCTTCAAAGGTCATTTTTAACGGTGAAGAGTGTTCCCTTCCTACTCGATTCCCTGTCAAAGGTGGAAACCAACGTAATGTAGATTTAGCTTACCAACTTTTGCTTCTGGCTTTAGCTTTTACGATCAGTCAACTATTGTAATAAGATGCTAATGCTAAGAACAGTTCCATTAGACAATATCTCGTCTTTTGTTGCATTCTCTTCTCTCCTATGAACAAAAAAAAGGTATAAAATGGTAGCCATGTAACAGCTAATGGCCGAAGCCTTCTACTCTTTCGTCCCTAATAATGAAATGAACGACAAAACCATTAAAACAAATCACTCGTATAATATTCATTAACTATTAGTCACACAATTTAAAGACAACACAACAAAAGTTTAAAAAAATATTTTGAATGGCTTACTCTATGGTAAAAATGAAATATAAATGTATACATACATGAATTGAATTGATGTAGAGAAAAAAAAAATTATCTAAATCTTCTAAAATTGATAATGTTCCTTCTCTGTGCATTGGAATTTGTTTCATTTTATTGGTGAAGATATAAGTTTTAAACTTATGTTTTATAAAAGAAAATCTTATTAGAACGTAGTGATGTGGTATTGAGACGTTATTAAGAATAATTTTTTTAATCTTAATCTAATACTTAAATTATTTTTTTAAGCCGTAAAAAATTCAAAATAAAAAAAATTATAAGAATATAAATCTGATAAAACATTTACCTTAAAAAACACTTAAAAATCTTATAATAAAAAAAATCTTAAAAATTGCTTAAATAAATATTCATTTAAAATAAAATTAAATCTTAAGTAAGAAATTCTTATATTTGGGTATTGATAGATCATCATCCAAATCAGTACATAATACGGTGCAAACAGTAGCAGTATCATAGACCTAAACTAATCAAATTCATACCCATATAATGAGAATGATGTGCAAATTTCATATATCATATTATTCAAAATTATAATACATTATTTCATGATCAATTTAATTCATCTATATTTTATACGTCATTTTTATCACTGATAATTCAAAAAAAAATATTTGAAATAAAACATTTAAAATTTATATAATATTCGAATTGTGATTATTAAACATGCAAATACTTTAAATTAAATTAAAGAAGCATAACAAAGATAATCTGGCTTCAGCAATATTCTCCCATAAAATATCTCTCACATCCCTTCTCACTTAACTTGCAATTCCTTACTCAAGTAAGAGCAGATGGCCAATCCATTTAATAACAATAATAATACTACACAAATTAATAATTCAATTACAGTTTGAGATTTCTTTGATTTACCTTAATTTTTGTGTTCTTCAATGTAATGCTCAGAATACTTAAAAAATCTAGATCAATATTAACTTACTCATTAAGATGTTAATTTACAAATTAAATATATCACTAAAAATATCTAATAATATGTTCATCTATTTAGCTCTAATATCACATGGAGTAACAAAATCTCATCCATACAATCCAAACACGAGAAAAAGGAAACTTGAGATTTAAAGAAAAATTACTTTTGATTGAAATTATGGTGATAAACAATATTACCACTTGGTGAGTGTCTCATTGACATTTTCTGATAAAAAAAATAATCATCTCCATAAAGTTAAAGAAAAATTAGAAAGAATTTAAAGATAAAAAAATTAAAATTATGAGATTTAAAATAATTCATCAAATATTCCAATTTATATATTCAATATATTTTAACATGTTAACCTTGTTATATTTTAAAAATCATCTCAACCAAATTAAAAATGGATCTTCAGATCTTAGAGCAACTATATTTATACAAGTAACGTAATATTGTTTATTTAAATAATAGAAAATATTAGCAATGTTTCTTAAAGTCATGGAAGAATGTCAAAGCTAATCTTAATTTTTTACGAGATAATTGTTTCAAAATGTTCACACTATGTTAACACGTAGTACTTATATTTTAAAAAATCTTTAAAGATAAATATTATTTATCCAGCTCATTAGACACCAAAATAACTATTCTATTAAAAATGAAAAAAAAAATATTTATATTAGAAACTAAAACTAAAACTGAATGTTTTACAAATAAAAAATTAATAATGATTTAATATTTCGAAAAATAAATATAAAAAATTTAAAAACTAAAATTAAAATTATATCATTTTATAAAAAATAATAACATATTATATTTAAGTATTTCTTCTACTATATATTCATGCAACTTTTAATAAATAAAAATTTCCATGATTGACAGCAGTAGATATTAATTTTATTTATTTGAAAACTTAATAATATTTATTGAAATGATTAGCATATTAATTTATAACTTTATCAATATTTTCATCAATAAATAAAAATACATTTGAATCAAACAAAAGACTTAATTATATAAATAGAAATCTTTTTGTACTTTTCCTTTAATAAAGAATTTATTTCTACATGAGTTTATGACTATTTGAATATTTTTAATTTAATAATATAATTATGATAAGTTTTATTGTTAAATTAGATAAGAATCAATCAAAATAAAATTAAAAAAATATTGATTATTGATCATAAGTCATCCCTTCTAAAATATACGTACGACAATTTGTTATATTTTTTAAATAATCTATTTTATTGTTTGATATTCCAACTAATAATATAGAGCAAAAAGATTATTTAAACTAAGTTTGATGATATGAAAAAAGTATAGAGTTTAATTTCCGAGTCACAAAATATAATATATATTTAGTTAAAACTTAAATATAATTTTTTCATGATTGTGTTTAATCATCTTAAGAATTTAAATCTAATTTAATTTTATAAAATTGATTTTGTGAAATTAAATTAAATATTTTAATTTTTAAGATGATATTAGAATTATTTAAAGTTTTTTCTAATAAAATTTGATAGATCTACGGTTTTAAATAATATTGTTAAATAATATTTAGAGCTATTGAGTGAGTGTTATGAACTTTCAAATAATTTATAAAAACATATAGAAACTTTACTTTACAAATTATTTTTATAAAATTAAATTAGACTTAAAATTTACTTATTAAAAAAATTATAAATTTTTTTATAATAAATTGTTATTTATCTAAAATTGTTAATTTTTTTTAATGATTATTTAAAGAAATTACATAAACGCTTTTGATATGTGGTCGATAATGTAAAAAAGTTTACAGTGGCATCAAAACTAAACTCATAATAGTTGCTACAATAACCTTAAAATTAAAAAATAAGTTTGTAATAATCCGTTAACTTCTCTTTTTTTTTTTTCTATACGTGATATCACGTATTATATATATATATATATA